>Ga0157380_10000001_pt1 | contig 254890 bp, 197 predicted proteins | sample S35metaG_FD_119757 | JGI IMG/M metagenome (GOLD analysis project Ga0157380, IMG submission 119757) | Switchgrass rhizosphere microbial communities from Kellogg Biological Station, Michigan, USA - S3-5 metaG | ecosystem: Host-associated > Plants > Roots > Rhizosphere > Soil | place: USA...
CGGGCGGTAACGATGATAAAATCACCTGAGCAAAGCACCGTATCATTCGGGAAAATATAGGGCTGCGGTACTGCAGATACCGTTACGACTGTTGTTGCAGTTGCCGAGCAGCCGGTTCCTGTTTCACTAACGGTTACCGTATAGGTAGTGCTGGAAGTTGCATTGGCCTTCGGATTGGTGATCGTTGAATTTGTCAGACCTGCTGATGGCTGCCAGGAATAGGTAAGACTGGATACTACAGGCGGACTGAATATCACTGCATCACTGGTAGCACCCCATCCGGTTGCTGCATTCCGGCCCGCAACAGTTGTTCCAAGCGTACCGGCTGCATTCTCTATACCTTCAGTGGTGATATCACCTGCACCTGCAAGGGCTGAAGTGATATGCATTTCAATCGTGTTGAATGTTTCATTCAGGATCACCTCTCCTGTTGTAGGACCACCGGTTCCGGAAAATCTCGGGCAGTTGGTATACCGGATGACAAATTTCCTGAACGGTGCGATGCCGTTTGTAAAATAATCGATGGTACCGGTAGTTGTCAGCAACCAGTCTTCCCAGGCTATGGCAATTACATTGTTGGGCGTTAACGTATTGGGCAGCGACTGACCGGAACAACAGGCTGCTGTTCCCAGTGTAGGTCCGAGGGTAATAAATCCATTGGTGGAGATGCAAAACTGCGTATAGGTACTGCCGTAAAAATTAAAGCTGAATCCCGGTGGCAATGCAAGTCCTTCCCAGGTTCCATCATCCAGGCTGGAAATGGTTTGCGGAATGCTCGCTGTACCATTGTTGACGACTGTCGTCACGGTTCCATCCGGTGTAACGGGTGCATAAGCGATGGTGGCCACCGAATAATTACCCGATGGCGGTATGAAGGGAACTGCAGTTACATTCAACTGCGTACTGTCACCGGCTCCGCAGATAATGGATGGTGTTGCAGATATTGCTGTAATGGTAGGCTTCTGATTGACTGAGATACCGGCAGAAGCTGAAATTGCACAGCCGCTGTTGCTGCCTGTTGTTGTATCGAGTGCGCTTACCGTATAAGTTGTACCAATGGAAGGAGAAACCGAAACAGATGATCCGTTCAGGTTGCCCGGGTTCCAGGTATATTTATAAGCCGGATCATTCGCGCTGGTTACGCTCAACACTGCATTGTCGCCCTGGCAAATGGTAGTGGGTCCCGTAACTGTAATGGCAGGCGCTGCCACAACAGTGGCTACAACCGGAACACGGGGACTGACACAACCTCCCTGTGAAGCCTGAACATAATAAGTAGTGGTGTTGCTGATAACAGGGGTCGTATACGTATTACCTGATAATGGAGCAGAACCGCTTACCGCAAGCGCATGGAAATAATCCACCGTATTCTGGCTGCTGCCTGTAGCAGCTGACCAGTTAAATGTAATGCTCTGAACAAGCTTTCCTAAATTACCGGGAGTGATGGTAAGCGGTAATTCAAACAGGTATGGACCGGTTCCGCAGCCGCCCGGTGTGCCAGGGGCTGTGTGACCAGCTCTCGAAATTGAAGGAGTATAAGCAACATTGGTAGCAGTAAACCAGTTGACCACTGTATTTCCTGAAATCACCTGGGTACTTGCATCCGTAAATGTTATGGTTGCGGTAATGGATGGGCCCGCAGTATTTAACACCGTTTCATACAACACAAACATTTTGGCAAAGCTTGCAGGAGTTGTCAGCGTTAATGTACCCGTTGTCGGATGGATCGAACCCACATAAGTGTTACTGGCTACAGACAATGCATTGTTTGCTGAATAGCTTTGCATCTGATAAGTTAATCCCGGCGTCAAGGCGCTTGGAATAACGCCACCAGCCGGCAAATAGCAGGTAGGCAGCGTACTTCCCGAATACCACTGGTAAGTTGCATCGATAAATGAAAATGCTGTAGGCAGGTTTGCATCAATACCCATTGCAGGATAAGTTACTCCCGGAAGGGTACCTGATGAAACCGTGTTGGTGGCCCCTACTCCATTCGCAACAACATCATTGCTGAAGCCTGTGACATCAACTGTCTGTGGTGACAATAAAAGAGCAGTACCGCCTGTGGGAACGGTATACCAGCTCAGCGAGGCACCTGCAGACGGAGTTGCACCAATAGTAACCGTGCCGGCGCCGCAACGGGTACTGTCCAGAACAGCGGTTACCAATGGATTCAACACTTCCACAAAAGAAGTATTTGATGTATCGGTACCTCCTCCATTCGTACATGTAGCCATTATACGATAATAGATGGATGAGGTAAGCGCTGCAGTAATATAGTTTGTATTATATACAGTTGTGAATCCATTGGTTCCAGTGGTAACGGGCGCCCAGGCATCTGATACGCCATTGTCGTTCGATTCAAGCCACTGGAATGTAATACCTGAAGCATTGCCTGTAAATCCTGTTGAAGTCAGGCTGGCCGTGTTACCGCCGCAAACAGCAATTGTTGCAGGAATTGTTCCGGCAAACGGATTTCCTGAACATGGAGGAGCAGGTGTGACATTGATTGTATAATCTTCAGTTTCTCCGGAAGCATAAGTGCCACAGGGACTAATTGTTCCAGTAGTCTGCACAGTGATTACCCGCATCCTGGTATTACCTGTAAGCGTGGTGATTGGAAGCGTAATAGTGCCGGATTCAGTATGCGGTCCAACAGTTGGTGAAGGACTTATATATACATTTTCACCCGGACCGGTAAAGAGGGCATCATGATTTAAATCAATAAAAATTGCCGTCTTGTTCGATGTTGTTGTCGATCCGCACGAACCTACCTGAACCGAGAAGCTAACCGGTGCAGCCTGCTGGATACCCGGTGGCGTCAAAGCAGTATAATCGGAATACAGATTAAGTACTGAGCTTCCTCCGCCGGTTGTGGCACAGGTTGATGAATTGTTAAGCGTGCCATAAGTTACATTCACGATGTCTTCGTCAGCAATGGCTGTGGCCGTCGAAGTGCAATAGCAGTTCAGGAATGAATTTAAAGTTACCTGTAAAGATGAAGATATCAAAGTATCTGTTCCACAGACGATTTTACAATGATAGTATGTGGGAACTGTAATACCTGCTGCTTCAACATAAGTTGCAGCTGTAGCTGATGGTATCGGGGTCCAGTTTGTTCCGTCAGGTGAAGATTCCCACTGATAGGTTGATCCTGCCAGTGCAGCAGGAGTAAATGAAGTGGTGAACGAAGTTGAAGCGCAAACCGGGTTGGCTGTGCTGGCCGTTGTAAACGTAGCCGGAGGTGCAGTAATAACGGTAGTTCCGAGGTTGGTGATGCAATTAGGAAGAGCAGCATAACGGATCAGCACCGTATAACTTCCCGGTGTCAGGTTGGTAAAGTTCTGATTGAGCGACCAGGTAGCACCATTGTTAATGCTGTATTCATAAATATTTCCATACTGTATGCTCAGGTTATCGATATAATGACCTTCATTTAATCCACCTGTCCGTGCACAAAATGCATGCTTCCAGTTCGCTTTGTTTTCAGTGAGGTAGCTTGCAGGTAACGTATATGACGTAGGGCCGAAAGTCTGACCTGTAGCAGCGCCTGCAATACCTGTCATTTGAAGTGTTGCTGTTCCTGCACCACTCATCTTAATTGTTACGTGCGTGACCGATCCGGTGGATGGGGTTGCTTTCCACATCAATCCGGCAGGTGAACCATCAAAATTCAAAACACCGTTACATAAATTCGGAGCTCCTCCCTGGAAAGCTGCAGTACAGTTATACATTAAATATGTCCCTGTAACATTCCCGTTGCCAATACTGGCAGGCAGACCACCGCTGCATCCGCCGGTATTATTAATGGCATCAAAAGCAAACTTCAGCTTGGTACCGCTTCCGCATTCAGGTGCAAGTGTAGTAACTCCGCTAGTACCGACACCTGCCGTATTTGTTGGTAATGCAACAACGTCATCGCCATAACTATAGCTGAATCCATCAGCAGGTGATCCGCCACTGGTGGTGGTTATCATATCAAAATCGATCTGGAAATCATTTGAGCTGAGTCCTGTAAGATTATTGATAAGGATACCTCCGCTTTGTGAATTCACAGCCTGGGTAAATTGAAGTACGCCCTGGTTACTTAATCCAAGTGATGGAACATTCAGCGTTGTGATGGCAGCATTTACACCGGCGAGAGTGGCCTGCAACGGGTTCAATGCCGGACTTGAGAAGCTGTTGCTGATGACCGTTGCAGAACCGTTTGCCGAGATATTGATGGAAGCTGTACCGCCGCATGCAACAATCTGGGTGGCCGTATACGAGCCGGTAAGCGGTGCAAGGAAACTTACAGTTGTGCTGCTTGCATTTGACCAACATCCGGTAACGTTGTCAATTGCCCTTGCATAGTAAGTACCGGCAACGGCTACAGATAAAGGACTGCTTGCATTTTGTGAAATGCTGGTAGCATTGGCATTTGCCTGCCAGTAATAAGTCTGACCAACCGGTGCAGCAGTGATGCTGATGGTCGTACCTGTTGCACAGGCAGGATTGTTCAATGGAACCGGTACAGGAGGTGTAGCGGGTCCTGCAGGGAAATTAGAAACAACGACAGAACCAGAAGTCAGCGACCAAACCGAACTGATGGTGCTGAATGCACGGATGTAGTATGTTCCATTGGAATAAACAGTCAGCGGAGCAGTTGCATTATTGCTCTGATCCGTTCCCGTTGCACTGGTCTGCCAATACCAAATCACGCCTGCCGGGGGAGTTCCCGTAGCTGAAATCACAGCACCTGCAATACAGGTTGGCGTTCCTGCTGCCTGCGTAGGATCAGCAGGTTGTGCCGGTGGCAGGCTTGGCACGCCGTCAAATTCATCCGCCCCGATATCAGGTGCAGTGGCGCCGCCATTAACTGAACCAGCGGGTCCCGGACGTGCATCATTATCAAAATCGGTGTTGATTCCACCCACTGCAATTCCCTGCGATTCCAGGTTGGTTGCAGTAACCCCTGAATTGATATGCAGGTTTACTGAAGCAGCATTTCCGGTTGGATTGTTCAATAAAGGATCAACATTGTAGCTGGATGCATCCTTGGTTGAATACTGCTGCCATAATGCAAGCGTAGGGCAAAACGTATTTGCTCCAACCAGACCAATTGCTCCATCCGTACCACTGGCAAACAAATCATTATTATTCGAAACAAGGAATGTTGTGCTGGAAACTGAAATGGCAAAATGGTTGGCTCCTCCGCCAACTGCATTGGATCGGTTGTTTACAAAAATGTTGTTGTTGATGTTATCATTTGTTGTTGGTGTTCCTGTCCTTAAGAAGCCATAGGTAAGTGAATTGCTTACATTAACACCGGTTCCTCCAACGTATACTGTATTGAAATAAAAATTATTTGCTGCTGTGGTCGCCTTCAAAATACCTCTGAATACATTGGGCGATGTAACACCAGCTCCGGCACCGTTGATTCCCAGCCGTACCATGTTGTTTGAATAGGTGTAGGACCCTCCGCTGGCATCAATACCGGTGACAACTGCAAAAGGATTGTTTGCAACCACGTCAATGCTGTGAATGAAATTCTTTGCAACGACGCTTGCGCCGGCAGGTATCGAGCTTACATAAATACCTGATGCCTGCACTGCATTTGTTGTGGATGTACCGGCCTGTGTAAGGTTGTAAATGGTATTACCGGAGATATTAAATGTTCCAAAACCGGTTCCATTGGTATTGGCAACCGAAATGCCCTGTAATGCGCTTGCAGCGCCTGAGCTGGTAGTTTGTGCAAATGTGGTGATGTCCCTTATGGTATTATTGGTCACGTTAATATTGGTGCTGTTTGTAAATGCACCGGTAAAGAAAATACCCTTGGCACCGGCTGTGGCTGGAGCAGTATTTGCCGCATAGTTGGTGTACATGTTTGCAACTGTATTTCCAGATACAGTAATTCCGGTTGCCGTACCATTCAGGCTGATCAGAATTCCAACAAAGCGTGCAGCAGCCGTTGCAGTTGAACTGGTTGTTGCACAATAAATACTCTTAGGTGTGGTAAGACTGCCTACCAGGTTATTGGTAATGGAAACTCCACCGTTATTATAAGCAATGCCGTTGAATTCAGCAGGTGCAGTGGTGGCATTTCCTGCAATCTGAATACCTGCAACAGTATTGTTACTAATGGTGCAGAAGGATGCGCTGGAAACAAAAATTGGCATGAATCCGCCATTGGTTGTTGATGTGTTGACGTACGTGATTGCAGGACTTATAGAAGCATCTGTATTGGCAACTCCAACAAGGTTACCCGTTACTGTTCCCACATTGACAATACCGCCGGCAACATTGATGCAGCTGAATGATGCCGCATTTGTGCTGTTGCTTGACATTTTCAAATTTGAAAACGTATTATTCTGAATAGACGTGGCAGTGCCTATACCGGCCCCAATTGTCATACAGTTATATAAATAGGCAGTAGCACCGATAACATCATACAATCCGGAGCCTGCGCTGTTGTTTCCTCCAATATAATTATTGGTGATGATAAATCCGCTGCCTGTTGTATTTCCGGTAATATTGTTAATGTATATATCACGGTTGGTTTGAGTACCTGTTATAATACGCTGAGCGGATTGATAGAAATGGTTGTTGTGAATGGTCCAGCTTCCGTTACCAGAACCAATGTAAATACCAGCAGTTCCGACAGTAGCATTAAAGTAATCGTAAATATTACAGTTGCTGATTGTATTATATTCATTGTTCTGAAGAGCGGTGGATGTAGTTCCGAGTCCGTTAATGCCAATGACCGGATTTCCACCGCTGATATTATGAATGTCGCAATGGTCAAAGGTGTTGTTATCATTTCCATTTGGACCTGCAGTATTGCTGATCAATACCACACCTCCTGTTGCACTTGCAGTTGCTCCGCTGTTGTTGGATTGCAGATCGCAATACATAATGGTATTGTACCGTGCATCATTGATCAGCCTGATTGCCGGTGCAGTTGCATTTGTGTTTTTTATCAACAAGCTTGTTCCTGCAACATAGCTCCCTGTTCCACCCGGACGACCGTCGATCGTAACGAAGCTACCTCCGTTTATATCAACTGAAGCGATGGCATGTCCTGTGTTGATGGATAGTCCTGAAGCGCCGGTTGCTGGACGGATGGTTAACTGCTGCAGCGGTCCCAGGCAGGGAATGTTTCCGATCACTACAGTATCACTCGCACTTGTATAGTCGCTCTGCAGTTCAAGAATTACATTGCCACCCATTCCATTCGCAGTTAAATATGCAATGGCGCTTTTCAGGAATGGAAAACCGGCAGGCGAAGCAGGCGCTGTCGGTCCTACAGGGAAAGTTCCGCTGATAATTCCGCAGGTATTGGTTGATGCTGTAGCGAATGGAAATAAGGTGTTGTAAAACGGAGAAACTCCAACACAACTAATGTTGGCGGGATACACATAAAAATCATATGCTGTTCCGCCAAATAAACCTGTTGCACTGAATGCTGTTGATGTTCCAACAGAAATTACCGTTCCTGATCCCAGCACATTTCCAACATTATATGTTGTTCCATTCACAGGCAGGGTTGGTGTTGCTCCGGAAAAATACTGCACAACGAGATACGTTTCAGCCGCCGGAACTGATGGATTAAAGCTTCCGTTGATTTGTGAAGTGGAAACCGGAGTGAGCGTTATCACACCTGTTGGTGTATTCGGTGCGGCACAGGTAGGCAGCGATGTAAAGTTTCCGGCATCGGCTCCTATATCTACCGGTGTTAAAGAAGCCCTTGTCTGACCGTCGTAATCAGTGGTTACAGTTGCAATGTTTATACCTGTTCCTTCCACAGGAGTGGCAATTGAAGGATTGATATGGAGGTCAACTGTAGATGTAGGACCGGCAGGATTATTAAACTGCGGATTAAGACTCCAGCTGTTTAAATCGGTGCTAAACCAGCCAGCCGTGTATACAGGAACATCAGCTGTTCCATTAAATAAAAGAACACCGTTGGTTCCGCTGACATGATAGTCATTATAATTCAGATTCATCACGCTGGTAAAGCTTGTCGCCCCACTGCAAAAGAATGCATAATGCTTACCTGCCCCGGCGCCCGAACGTGCATTGTAAAAAATGTTGTTTCTGATATCGGCATCTGCTGTACTGTTTCGCCAGAATGCAAAAGAGCTATTCGCACCCGAGGTGACGCCGCTTCCTCCAATGTAAATGCTGTTGTGATATAAATTATCTGTCGGTCCGGAATTTATTACTCCATAGATGGTTATCGGATTAGTTAAGGAGCTGCCATCGGCATTGATACCCAGCCTGATCATATTGTTAGTTAACGTAGCTGATCCGGTTGCAAGCTCAATTCCCCTGATGCTGGCAGTTGTGTTGGCTGAATTAACACCAATGCTTCGGATAAAGTTCCCGTTAATTAAATTGTTGTTTGCATTCGAACCGAAATATGAAATTCCTTCCAGCAGAACAGAACCGGTGGTTGCAGTGGAATACAGCGAATCAATTAAATTATTTGACATCTGCATGGCTGTGGAAGCAGTTGAATTTGTTCCGATCCCAACTAGCGCTGCACTTTGTAAATTACTTCCGGTAGGTGCCGCATTGGAAAGGTTACGAATAATATTGTTGCTCATGGATTGAACAATTACCGTAGTGGTGCTGCCGGTAATGATAATACCACCAGTCTGCGGTGAGATGGAAGTTGAATTACCCGTTACAACCGTTGCACTTGTAGAGCTGTTATGCAGATTCGAAATGGTGTTATTGGTGATGGTAGCAGTTGCTGAACCTGAGGGTAAACGAATACCATTCAGGAACTGGGCAGTGGCTGTTGTACCGGAAGCTTCAAAGCTGCTGGGTGTGCTCAGACTTCCGATTAAGTTACTGTCAATGGTAATGGTAGCCGAACTGTTACAGAATATACCAGTCATTGAAGTTCCAGTACCAGCTGTGCGCACGGCTCCTATCTTATTATTTTTTACAAGGATATTGGAGGCAACGGTTCCACCGCTCACCAGGATCATATGTGAAGGAGCCTGGCTTGCACTGCTTAAAACAATTGCTGCATTCCCGGTGGGTGATCCGATAATGTTTCCGGAAGAAGGTCCTGCACCACCGACATTCACATTACCATTATTTGTCACCGCAATGGCACGCATGATATCGCCTATATTGGCTGCCTGGGATATGTTCATATTAGTAAAAGTGTTGGACCTGACATTGGTAGCAGTGCCGCCTGCTACTGATATTTCCATGGCAGTAAGCTGATTGTTAAGCGCACCTGTTGAGTTAAGCGTCATTGCTGTTCCACCACATTGCGGGGCTGTTCCTCCAATGAAATTACCATCCACAGTAAAATTATTTCCCTGCCCTGTACCTGGGTTGGTAGGTGCAACAAAGATGGCCCTGTTTATAATCGATACCGTTAACACTGGAGTGCGGCTGGCTGTTTGAAAAAAGCTGTTGCCATTGATGGTCCAGCTGTTTGTTCCTCCGGCTAGTCCGATTCCGGTTGAGCCCTGATTGGTTCCGCCATGAATGTCATAGATATTATTATTGGTAACCTGGCATGCATCGTTGAAAGTTGCCACCGGCGCAGATGCCTGGGTGCTGTATGAATAAACGCCCATCGTTAATACCGCATTGGCAACTGCAGGGTGAATATTACAATGATCAATGATCACATTATCGCTTCCTGTAGTTCCTGTCGTGGGTCCTATAAATACAACTCCCCTGTCGGCTAATTGTGCAGTGCCGGTTGCAGCAAGCGGAGCACTGGTATTGGCACCCTGCAAATCGCAATACATTACCTTATTGTTGGAAGCATCATTCTTAAACCGCATGGCAACACCTGTAAGAGCAGTATTTTTTATATTCAGGTTAGTTGCATTGTTAGTTCCTGCAGCAGTAACTGCCATTGCAGGTGTACCCGTTGTTCCGCCTGGCGTGCCGTCAAAAGTGATGTACCTGGCTCCATCCATATCAATGGTAGGACCTGCTACAGAACTGGTGATGTTTAAACCATTGGCACCGGCAGCAGGACGTATGGTAACGTTATTGACCGGGGTAAAACAAACATTGTTGTTGATCAACAGCGAAGTAGTACTGACTTCTGATGCGTATGCACTTTGCAGTTCAAGTATTACCGGAGCATTGATTCCTGTAGTTCCAAGTGAAGTGGCGAAACCGGTTCCCAAAGCATTGGCAATGGTCGTAAATCCACCTGCAAGTGTATTGGGTAATCCGGGACCGATTGGAATGGTAGTTGGACTGACCGGACCACCACAAGAAGCTGTCACTACATTGAGCTGTGAAAAAGCGGTTGAATAAACAGGACCGGTACAGGTACCTGGTGCATTATTGTAAGCATAGACATAAAAATCATATCCCGTATTTGGAACCAGTCCTGAGGATGTTATGCTGGTGCTTGCACCCGACTGTACAACAGTTCCGAGTCCCAGTGAATTTCCTGCCACATAGTTTACGGCGTTTACAGGAGTGGTTACTGCAGCGCTTGCAGGATATCGTACCACCAGGTATCCTCCTGAGGGTGCAGGTGAAGCGGGATCGAAAGTTCCTGTAATTGAACTCACTGAACCGTTAGCTGATAAAGGAGTTGAAAAAGAAGGAACAGGATTGGGTGCAGTACAGGGAGGCAATCCACCCAATGCCATAATGTGTAAATAATCAACTGTATTTGCAGCACCTCCCGTTGGAGCTGAAAAGTTGAAGGCTACACTCTGAACCAATTTACCATAATTGGCAGGGCTGACAGCAAGTGTCATCTGAAATAAATAAGGACCATTGCTATTGCATGGGGACGGATTGGAAGGGTTTCCCGGTGCTACATTCTGGGCTCTTCCAATCCCATTGAAAGCAACTGCTGTATTCGTAAACCAATTCACAAATGTGTTACCCGGAATAACCTGTGTTGTTAAATCAGTAAATGTAATTGTCGCTGTAATTGTAGGACCGGCTGTATTCTGAACCGTTTCATACAAAACATAAAGCGTCCCATAACTGCCTGCCGTCACCAGGGAAACAGAACCAGTAGTTGGCCATACAGATCCGGAGTATGTATTGCTGGCAATAGTCATAGCATTGAATCCTGTATAGCTTTGAAGCTGATAGGTTAACCCTGGAGTTAATATGCTTGCCAATGATCCGCTGGCAGGTAAGAAACAGGTAGGCAGCGTACTGCCCGAATACCATTTGTATGTTCCGTCTATAAAAGTATAGCCCACACCATCAATGCCAATTGCCGGTTGCGTTACACTGCTAAAAGAACCTGATGATACGGTAGTTCCAACCTGGGTTCCATTGGCAACAACGTCATTATTAAATCCTGTAAGCGGAATATTCGTTAGCTGGGCATTTATTTTCATGCCCGTCAATATTAACAGCAATGCTGTCAAAAAGAGATTTTTCATTTTAATTTCTCTGAAGCTAAAATGGTTCGTTGAGTAGTTACTTTTTTTCATTGTATGAGGGATGTTTGTTAGTCGGGTTTTGAAAAAAATCTTTCAGCTTGCTACCTAAAGTAACAGTCTCTTATCGCAAAATGAGCATCTTCCCATCAGTCTGGGCATTTCCTGAAACGATAAAATACTAAGTATTGTAAACCGGGCTGTTAACCTCAAAAGATAAGGTTAAGTAATTCAAAGATGCCAGTTTTCGGGCAATTCTGACATACCTGAGTTTAGGGATTATTGTTGCAACAATTCTCAATTGCTTGATAATTAACCTGCTGGTTTTAAAATATAAACGAAAATGTTCACTTCCTTACAAATATAAGTCAAAAGGCTGAGAGAATCAAGCGCTCATGGCGTAACCAATTGAAATAATGATTGAAAAAATGATTCACCGGCAAATATTTAATTATCGCCTTATAAACGCAGCATTGATCTGTAGTAATGGGATTATCAGGAAAATTACTTCATGTAACTGCCATTGAATTTACCCAAATTGAAAAAAGAAAACCGGCACCTGAAAAAATTGAATTAAGTTTGTCATTCCATTGACGATGAGTCCTTCCCTTCAAATGCATTTACGTTTGACAAATAAAATATTTCTCTTACTGATTGCTGCAGTTTCTGCATGTGAACATGTTTGTTCACAGCCTGCATATCAGATTTCACTTTACACCGTACAGGACGGGCTGCCGTCTTCTTCCATCTCTTCGGTTTATAAAGACAGCACGGGATATATGTGGCTGCTTTCAGAAAACGGACTTACCCGATACGACGGGTACACATTCAGGGTATTCAGGCACAGGGGCGACGATCCGGGCAGCATTTCTTCTTCTGATGTCCGTACCATGGTCATCGACAATCATCAGAATATTATTTTTCGGACAGCTAACAGCATCTGTAAATATAATCCTAAGACTGAGGCTTTTGTTACACTGCTACCCTTTACAAATCAAAATTATGTGCGGATTTTTTACAGCGGTGATGAGGGTACCTGGGTTATTACCAATAAGTCGCTGATACGGATTGACGCGGACAGCAACAGGACATATGAATACCCGATGCCTGGCGATTTCCGGTTTTCGGATGAAGGTGGTTTCCGGTTTGCTGGAAATAATATTCTTATGAAGGGTGAACGGCAGCTGATAGCGTTCAATATTGAACTGAAAAAATATATCCGTGTAAAGATCCGGTACGACAATGAACTGTCGGAAAATTTCAAATCGTCTCCGATATTTTTCTTCAGCACAAAAAATGGCCCGGTCACTTTTTATTCAGATGACGGATTTTTTTCCTATGATGAAAAAAGTCATGCTTTCCTGCCCGCTAACCTGGAACCGCTTTCAATGGATGTTCTCCAGCCGGTCAACCTGGCAATTTTCTTTTTCGACCGGTACCTTATCCTGACCTCCCGGATCAATGGTTTTTATTGCATGGATATAAAAACAGGACGGCGGGGTTATATTAAGCTGCCGGATGTTCCGAAGTTTACTGCGGAGCGAAAGCAGATCTTCGGAATCTATCCGGATGCAAAAAAAAATTTATGGATCAGCACCACCAATTCCGGTTTGTTCCTCTTTGAACCGGAGCGTCAGCTCATTTCACCTGTCAGAGAGATCAACGATACCAGGTCGCTGCTGATGCCGGAGAATACGCAATTTGTTTTCTCCGACAACCAGGTACTGTGGTTCACTTCACCGGGCGCCGGGCTCTTCAAAGGCGAGCTGTTTAATCCTGCATTCTATTCCTTCAATCCGCTTGATAAAAAAGATTCCGGACATAACGCTTGGTTTCAGAACATCCGTAGCATTGCTGAGACAGGCGATGGTAATTTTCTGATCGGAACATTGAATGGTCTTTGTGTGTTTGACAGGAAAACAACAACGTTCAGGTCGTTTAGCCCTCCTGGAAACGGCGGCCCTGTGCTGGAATCAAATCCCATCAGTATGATTCTGACGGACAGGGACAGCAACATCTGGTTTTCATGCTGGGACAAGAAAATACTCTATGTGCTCAATCACAGCAGCGGTAAGTTCATTACCCTGGTTACCGACGATGGAATGCCAAGTCTCTACAGTCACTCCATCAGGAGCATGTACCTTGATTCCCATGGCATGTTATGGCTTGGCTCAGATGCAAATTTTCTTAACCGTATCGATATACGAAAAATCGATCTGAATAAATCATCCACCGTTTCCTTTTCCAAAATCAACGGTTCCAAAAACAACCTGTTGCTGAACATCACCTTTGTGATTGCTGAAAACAAAAAAGGTCAGATCCTGATCGGATCGGAAAACGGATTTTACATCTATGATTACAGTACGGATTCATTCAGGCGTTTCGTCAATAATCCGCAGGATAAAAGCACCATCAGCGATGACAATGTCCGGTCGTTCTGCATTGATAAAAAGAACAGACTCTGGATCGGCACGAAAAGCGGTGGACTGAATTATTTCAATGAAAACACTGAAAAATTTATTTCATACAAAACAGAAAACGGCCTTCCCGACAATTCCATTTTCTCCATACAGGAGGATCAGGATGGCTTCTTATGGCTGGGCACCAATAAAGGACTGGCCAGGTTCAATCCTGAAAATGCAAGCTGCAGGACTTTTACACCTAAAGACGGCATTCAGAACTTTGAATTCAACACCAATGCTTCCTGCAAAACTTCCGATGGCTCCATGGTTTTTGGAGGGATTAACGGATTTAATATTTTTCATCCGGATTCCATTCCAACCACCATCAATAACCTGCCTGTAGTTGTATCATCCCTGTATATATTCGACAGGCAGATACCGCTGCAAAACAATGAGGTACACCTGAAATACAGCGATAATTACCTTTCATTCCAGTTTGCTTCCCTTAATTATTTCCGAAATGGTGAAAATCAGTATGCCTATCAGCTGGTAGGACTCGACAATGACTGGGTTTATTGTGGCGACAGGCGTTATACGAGTTATGCCAACCTGGCGCCGGGTGATTATACTTTCAGTGTAAAATCGGCTGATTATAACGGCATCTGGAATGAAACCGGCACCAAGATCAGGCTGCATATTGCAACAGCATGGTGGAACACGATTTATTTCAGAAGTCTGGTGGTACTATCCGTTTTTACCATCATCTACCTGATTTATCTTTTCAGGCTCAGGCAATCCATCAAGCTGCAGTCGATCAGAAACAGGATTGCGCGTGACCTGCATGATGAAGTCGGATCCAACCTGAGCAGCATTGCCATTTTCAGTGAAGTGGCCAGGGCGAAATCCGGGCAGCTAAAAGACGACGTCAAGCCGTTGCTGACCAAGATCAGCGCCTACACGCAGTCATCCATGGAAGCCATCAGCGATATCGTATGGGTAATCAATGCCAACAACGACCGGTTTGAAAATGTAACGGTCAGGATGCGGACGCTGGCTGCTGAAACGTTTGAAAGTCTTGGCTGTGAAATCACCATGGACATTGATGAAAAAGTCAATAAAATAAAAATGGGAATGGAAGGCCGGAAGAACCTCTATCTTATTTATAAAGAAGCCCTGAACAACATTGCCAAATACGCACAATGCAACAAGGTGAGCATTGCCGTTAAACAAACGGGTAAAGGGCTGCTCCTTAAAATAACTGATAATGGTGTCGGGTTTGACATCAATGAGGTCAGAAAGGGTAACGGCCTTTCAAATATGAACAAGCGTGCGTCGGCATTAAATGGTCATCTTACCATTGATACAGCCCCGGGAAAGGGAACTTCGCTGATTCTTGAATTTATCCCCGGTTGAAAAATAACTTAAAAGATGCCTAATATTAGGTATAAGAATATAAAAATTAGTGTCCTAAATTTGTGATATGATAAAAGTCCTCGTATACGACGACAGCAAAGCGAGACAGGAAGCGCTCGAACTCCTGATCAACCAGAACCCCAAAATGAGCTGCGTTGGTACATTTGAGAATTGCCTCCATGTAAAGGAACACATGCGAACGCTCAGGCCCGATGTGGTGCTGATGGATATTGATATGCCTGTGGTGAACGGGATTGAAGGATTGAAAATGATCCGGACTGTTTCGCCTGATGTGATGGTGATCATGCAAACTGTTTTTGAGGATGAAGAAAAAATATTCGAAGCCATCCGCACCGGGGCGCACGGGTACATTCTCAAAAAAACAGCACCGTCGAAGCTGATTGAAGGCATCCATGAAGTGCTTGAAGGCGGAGCTCCCATGAATCCGTCCATTGCACGAAAAATGATGGAAACATTCCAGAAGCAGGCCACCTCGTCAAGCCAGCCAAGATTTGATCTCACCGATCGTGAACAGGAAATCCTGTCGCACCTGGTGAAAGGACTAAGCTATAAAATGATTGCAGAAGCCTGTGGCATCACCTATCACACGGTTAACTCGCACTGCAAAAAGATTTACGAAAAGCTCCACGTTCATTCCGCAACTGAAGCAGTGGCCAAGGTACTGGACAAAACCACCCAGTGAATCCTGCTGCTTGCGCTCCTTAACCTGAAGCTGCAGCATCTTCAAGAGCGGCTATCTTTTCCCTTACACGTTTACAAAAAGCAGTTGTTCTGTTATGCCACGTCATAAATGAGGTGGAACCATCCATTTTTTCAAACTCGTTAAATACAGGATCTGTCAGTTCCATTCCGGTAAACGCCAGCATGGTACGCACTTCCAGGATGCGTTGCCTGATTGTTCGCCAGTCACCTCTTTTCACGGCCTCTTCAATAACCTGTAGCTTTTGAGGAAGCTGTTTAAAAAACAGCTGCTGGAAATTTTCATCCTTCCACTCTTCTTTAACAGGTTCAGCTTTTTCACTCACAGCATTGAATTGCTTTTTGCTGCATCTGAAAATGGCACTGACCAGCTCATCATCATTCAGCGGCTTGCTTAATAAAGCTGCAGCTTTTCCTTTGCATGCATGTATGATCGTTTCATCATCGCTGACAAGGATAAAAGACGCATCAGGAAACCTGCTGATCAGCTCATCCATTCGCTCCATTAACCCGTCCATGTTTTGATCAGGTCTCCATCCATCAAAAACCAGCACATCAAAATTTCCGTCGTTTATGGCTGTCACATTGGAAATGATCTGCATCGCTGCACCGGTAAAATATTTTTGTATCGACCCTGACAACACCAGGCCGTCATGCTCATCTTCAGCGAAAATTAAAACACTTACTGCGCCTTCATATTTTTTTCCGTCATGAGCGTTCGCAGTGATTGCCGGGATGCTGACACGATCCCCTGCATGATGGAACAGGCTTCCCAGCTCCAGCATTTTTTCATTCGCATGCCTGATGCCATCCAGGAACAATTGCAGTTGCCCGGTTTGATTTCCTGTAAGCAGTCTGATGAAGCTGTGTTGTCTGTAAATATGCCGGTTGAATTTTTTCCCGATCTTTTCGAGGGTTTCATGGTTTTTTATTTCAGCAGCACCGGCAGCCTCCTTTTCTTCCGCAAGCATACGTTCATACTCCTTTACAAGCTTCTTCGATTTCCTGCCTGAGGCTACAAATACAAGGATTAACACCACCATCACCAGCGCAAGCAATCCATTAATCAGAATAAAATAGTTGAACAGGTTTTTATTTTCAGTCTCTCCCCTGACGATGCGCTCATCCTTTTCTGCAACATTCCTTTCCAGTGCTTTAATTGTTTCAGCATGCTGCATCTTCAGGTCTTCAAGCATACGGACCCGTATAGTATTTGCAATACTGTCCTTCAGCAAATAATACTTCTTCGTATATAACAGTGCATTGTCATCCTCACCTGATTGCACATAAGCCTGGCTCAGGCTTTCCATCACGCGAAGCATTAATTCAACATTCTTAACAGAATCTGCCAGGTACAAAGCTTGAGAAAAATCTGCAATTGCACCCTTCGTATTTTTTCCGGCAAGGCAGGTTAGTCCGCGATCATAATACGATGAAGGTGTTAACGGAATGTCACTTTCATTTTTATCAGGTTGCCCGGCTGCTGCAACTTTGATGGAAAAGCATACTAAAATAAAAAGGCAAATGGACTTAACCGGTTTCATTATAATACAAAACTTATTTTATTCGATATTTATTTTTATTTCTGAACAGCCTACCTCACCACTTTAAATGCAACATAACCATTATTGGTCGACATATAAATCCTCAGCCACACGGGAAGCATCATTTCCAGGGCTCTTGATGAGGTAATATCTCCGAGATCGAGCTGATCATCCCAGCCAAACTGCTTAAGGATTTCTCCCGTTTCCTTTTTTGCTGCTGCATCATTGCCGCAAAGGAACATGGTTGCCTTACCACCGGATTTTGCCGGGTTAACCATCACTTCACAATTAACAATATTCAGTGTTTTCACAACCTTCGCCCCGGGAATGGTGTGCTGAACCCGTTCTCCCAGTGAATCGTTGTTGCAGACAAACAATGAAGGAGGCATTCCTTTTGAAAAATCAAGCGGATTGCTGACGTCGATAACGACCTTCCCTTCGAAATTTGCAACACCACCCAGCTTTACAATATCAATGGTGGCTTCGCCTTTTGTGCATAAAAAAATAATTTCACCTGCGAGTGCTGCATCACCAAACGTACCATGACCGGCCTTTGATCCCATTTCCGCCGCCCATTTGGCTGCCTTCTCATTGTTGGCAGTGCGTGAGCCCATCTTCACTTCATAGCCGAGTGAAATTAATTTTTTACCGATGGTCTGTCCTACCATTCCGGTTCCGAGTATTCCTATTTTTTTCATGGGAGATGCTTAACTGATTGAAACGAATCAATACAAATATAAGCATTTCGGCTTTTGCAAAGGAATTACAGCCGGGTGCATTTTTATTCAATCATTCCTGAAAAATTCCGGGAGTTGAACTCATCAGTATCCAAGCACCGTACCCAGCCAGCGTTCCACTTCGGCGGAGTCGGTTTTTTTCCTCCTGGCATAATCGTCCACCTGGTCCTTACGGATCCTTCCAAGACCGAAATAATGTGCGTCGGGATGAGCGAAATAAAGTCCGCTCACAGCGGCAGTGGGGAACATGGCAAGGCTTTCAGTAAGCGTAATGCCGGTATTTTTTTCCACATCCAGCAACCTGAAAAGCGTTACCTTTTCAGTATGATCCGGCTGTGCCGGATAGCCCGGTGCAGGCCTGATGCCCCTGTATGTTTCCTTAATCAGCTCATCCACACTCAGCTTTTCATTCTTTGCATAGCCCCATAACTCTTTCCGTACCTTTTCATGCATCAGCTCGGCAAAAGCTTCGGCCAGCCTGTCGGCAAGCGCTTTCAGCATGATGGCGCTGTAGTCGTCATGGTCCTTCTCAAATGCAGCAACCCATTTTTCAAGGCCGATTCCTGCAGTCACTGCAAACCCGCCGATAAAATCCGTATAGGGGGTACCGTTAGCCGAACGTTTTTCAGCCACGTCCGAAGGAAGAATAAAGTCTGACAGGGCAAGATTAGCCTGGCCTTCGGGCTTCCTGGTCTGCTGACGTAAAGCATGGAACACGGCCAGCGCTTTTCCTTTGGCTTTTCCGCTGGTATCCGCATCATAAACGTAAATGTCATCACCTGTTGCAAGCGCCGGATAGATTCCGATGACAGCATTGGCGGTAAGCCATTTTTCATCAACGATCCGCCGGAGCATCTGGCGGGCATCATTAAAAAGCTTTGTGGCTTCCACACCCCTTTCCCTGTCTTCCAGGATTTTGGGATAAGATCCTTTCATTTCCCAGCTGTGAAAAAATGGTGTCCAGTCGATGTACGGAACAATTTCATCGAGCGGATAAGCATTGAATGCTTTATTGCCAAGGAATGCAGGCCTGTCAATTACCATATCGTCCCAGCCGGCACGGAAACTGTTTTGCCTTGCTTCGCCAATGGAAATGAATTTATGCTGTGCATTGGCTTCCTTATTATAGCCCCGCACCCTTTCATATTCCGATGCAATCTCTGCAACAAATGCATCGCGCAGGGTAGATGAAATCAGGTTGCTTGCAACAGGAACTGATTTGGATGCATCGTTCACATGCACCACCGGTGAGGAATAATGCGGAGCGATTCTAACCGCTGTATGCACTTTGGAAGTAGTGGCGCCACCGATGAGCAAAGGAATTTTGAAGCCGGTCCTTTCCATTTCTTTTGCCACATGCACCATTTCATCCAGTGATGGCGTAATGAGCCCGCTTAGCCCGATGATATCCACGTTCGCCTTCCTTGCCTCTTCCAAAATCCGTTCAGCCGAAACCATCACACCCAGGTCAATAATTTCATAATTGTTGCAGGCCAGCACCACGCCGACAATATTTTTTCCGATGTCATGTACGTCGCCTTTCACCGTAGCCATCAGGATTTTGCCAGCATTCTTATGCACAGCACCGCTCAGTTTTTTTTCTTCTTCCATGAACGGAAGCAGGTAAGCCACAGCTTTTTTCATCACCCGTGCACTCTTCACTACCTGGGGCAGGAACATTTTTCCGCTTCCGAATAAATCACCCACGACGTTCATGCCGCTCATCAGCGGCCCTTCAATTACATCCAGTGCACGCGGATATTTTTTCCGGCATTCTTCCATGTCGGCCTCGATGTATTCAACAATCCCTTTCACCAGTGCATGACTAAGCCTCGACTCCACAGGCTCCATTCTCCACGCTTCATCCTTAACAGCAACCTTGCCCGCACTTTTAACGGTTTCCGCATACGAAACAAGCCTTTCGGTTGCATCATCCCTCCTGTCGAGCAGCACATCTTCAACAAGCTCAAGCAGGTCACCCGGCACCGCATCATAAACCTGCAGCATGCCCGGGTTAACGATGCCCATGTCCATCCCAGCATGAATGCCATGATAAAGGAATGAAGCATGGATTGCCTCACGCACCGTATCGTTACCCCTGAACGAAAATGAAACATTACTTACGCCGCCTGAAACCCTGGCATAAGGTAAATGCTCCTTGATCCATTTGGTGGACTCAAAAAAATCGAGCGCATTCCTGCGGTGCTCTTCCATGCCTGTGGCTACAGGGAAAATATTCGGATCGAAAATAATATCCTGCGGATTGAAATGAACTTCATTCACAAGGATATCGTAAGCGCGTTTACAGATCTCTTTCCTGCGTTCAAGCGTATCAGCCTGCCCCTGCTCATCAAATGCCATGACAATAACGGCAGCTCCGTATTTTTTCACGGTTGAAGCCTGTCTGATAAAAGCTTCCGTTCCTTCTTTGAGCGAAATTGAATTGACGATCGATTTTCCCTGTGTGCATTTCAGTCCTGCTTCAATCACATGGAACTTGGAAGAATCAATCATGATGGGAAGCTTTGCAATGTCAGGCTCTGATGCAACCAGGTTCAGATAAGTGGTCATGGCCTGAACGGCATCAAGCATGCCTTCATCCATATTGATATCAATAGCCTGGGCGCCACCATCAACCTGGTCCTTTGCAACAGTAAGGGCTTCCTCATACTGGTGCTCTTTAATAAGTCTTAGAAATTTTTTCGAACCGGTAACATTCGTCCGTTCACCCACATTCATAAAATTACTCTCGGGCCTGAGTGTAACCGCTTCCAGTCCGCTGATACGCAGGTAAGGCGCCGGCGATGGTATTTTTCTTGGTGCCGTTTTATTGGCAAGTGCGGCAATGCGCCTGATGTGATCAGGTGTAGTGCCGCAGCAACCGCCAACAATATTCAGGAATCCGCTTTTCAGGAAGTCTTCAATCTGATGCCCCATGTGCTCGGGCGTCTCATCGTATTCGCCAAACTGATTCGGCAGCCCTGCATTGGGGTATGCACTGACAAAAAACGGCGCCTTTACAGACAGTTCTTCAATATGCGGCCGCATTTCTTTTGCACCCAATGCGCAGTTCAATCCTACGCTGAGCAAATCCAGGTGCGAAACGGATATCAGGAATGCTTCTACCGTTTGTCCCGATAAGGTTCGCCCGCTTGCATCCGTAATGGTGCCTGAAACCATAATGGGCAGTGAAATATTCTTTTCTTCCAGCACGGTCTGAATTGCAAACAGCGCCGCTTTTGCATTCAGGGTATCAAAAATGGTTTCCACCAGTAATAAATCCACACCGCCGTCAATCAGTCCGCGAACCTGCTCACTGTATGCATTCACAACCTGGTCCCAGTTCACAGCCCTGTAACCCGGATCATTCACGTCGGGAGAAAGCGACAGCGTCCTGTTGGTGGGTCCCAGTGCACCAGCTACCCACCTGGGTGCAGGGTCATTTTTTCTGAAATCGCTCACCGCTTCCACAGCAATTTTTGCTGCAGCCAGGTTCAGCTCATACGACAGCTCTTCCATTTTATAATCAGCCAGTGAAATCCGCTGGGCATTGAACGTATTGGTTTCAATGATATCCGAGCCGGCTTTTAAATATTCAATATGAATATCCTTAATAATGGATGGCTGGGTAATGCTTAGCAGGTCGTTGTTTCCCTTCAGGTCATGCGGCCAGTTCTTAAACCGCTCTCCCCTGTAGCCTGCTTCATCCAGCCTGTACTGCTGGATCATGGTCCCCATGGCCCCGTCAATGACGAGGATCCTTTTTTCAAGTGTTTTTCTGATGTTTTCCATAACAATAGGCCTCCGATACATCACGCGGATTTAATCCAAAAAAAAATCCCTTCCGGCCTGAGTCAGAAGGGATATGTTTTATATAAATATCGTTTTATTCTGACTTATCTGCTCTTGCCATACGGCAAGACAGGATTTGGCACCTTCTGGATTTGCAAATCAGCTTTTGCTGAATTGCAAGTCAGGGTTGTCAAGGCATCATCGGGCACTGTCCCTCCGCCTTTCTGGATAAGTTTTTTTGTTAAACCTGCAATGATTTCAAGAACGCGGGGCAAAGATAATAAGAAAGTGCCCGAAATAAAAATCTATGCTAAAAAAATGCATCCATGGCGACCCGATTATAAAAAACCCCTGCCTTGCAGGCAGGGGTTTAGCATAGGAAGGATCTTCTGCAATATCAGTTGGTTTTGATGATCCGGTAGGTGGTTGTGGCTCCGTGCTGCTTAACGTTTACGAAATAAATGCCAGGCTCAAGCTCCCGGCCAAATGTCAGTCCGCTGCTCCTGGAAAGATCATTGAATTGCGAAACAAGCTTTCCTGACAAGTCAACAATGTCAAGCGCTATGGGTCCTTCTTCCAGGCCGCTGAAATCAAAAGTGAAATCGCCTGCTGAGGGATTTGGATAAACAATATCCCTGCCTGCTCCCATCCTGCAATTAATATAAGTGACAACAGTTGCAGGGGTAAGCAGTGAACAGCCGGTAACAGGATCGGTGATCAGCACCTTATAATTACCCGATTGAGATGCTATATAGACTGATGAGGTGGCTCCCGCTATATTATTGCCATTGCGTTTCCACTGGTAATTATACCCGTTTAACGGGTTTGCCACCATGGTAAATGGCGATCCGTTACAGACGGTAACAGATCCGGAAGGAGTGATATATCCGGCAAGCTGCTGCACGGTAACACCGGCATTGTTGCTAGCCTTGCTGCATCCCGTTAAATTGGTGACTATGACCTTATACGTTCCGGTTGCTGTTGCATAATACACGGCGCTGGTAGCACCGGGAATGACCACACCGTTCTTTTTCCACTGGTAAGAAAGATAGGGAGATGCAGTGGTTGAAAGCATGACAGAACCCGGATAACAGGCAAACCCGCCATTGGCCACCGTAATGGGTGCCGAAGGTGGATTCACAACCTTTACCTGGACACTACCAGTTCCTGTACAGCCGTTGGCATCGGTTACAAGCAGCGTATAGGTGGTTGTGGTAGCCGGAGAAACGGTATAAAGAGGACCTGCAAAAGGACCGGGTGTCCAGTTGAACGTATACGGCCCAATACCGCCTGTTACAGAAGAGGTAATGGTCACTGATGAGCCTTTGCAGATATTCAGCGTACCCGGAAGCAGCACCTGGATGGCTGCAGGCTGCGTAATAACCGCAACAGCAGTAGCTGAGATTCCCTGGTTGTCAGTAACGGTTACTGTATATGCTCCCGCTGTCAGGCCACCGATTGAAGAAGTCGTTGCTCCCGTGCTCCAGTTATATTGGTAGGGCGGCGTTCCGCCTGTTGCAGATGCTGCAATGGCTCCATTTGCCATCCCGTTGCATAAAACATGCTGGGAAGTTACCACCACAACAGGACCTGAAGGGCCGAATTCCCAGAAGTCGCTCAGGTAAGTATTGGCTGCTGTAACACCACAGCAAACGTAACCCTTGCCATTGAGATTAAAGCTGGCCATGTTAGCCCTGGTAGTAGCCGGAAGGCTGGCCTCGGGGGTCCAGCTGTTTGCAGCAGGATCATAACTGAAAAAATCGCCATAGGCAATTGAACCATTTGTACCCGCTCCCACAAATCCTAAATTATTAAACGCAAAGCTGGCGCAGCCGAATCGTGCCGCTCCCGGGAAATTGGCTCTTGCTGTCCACGAATTGCCGGCCGGATCATAACGCCAAAGCTCCTGCAAATTAACTCCGCTGTTACCGCATGCAATGTAACCGTAGCTTCCGATTGCAAAACCAGCAGCATTTTGTCGGGCAGCTGACGGCAGGTTGGCCATCTGCGTCCATGAATTTGCTGAAGGATCATAGCGCCACAGGTCATTTTTAATCGGTGAATATCCCATACCCACATAAGCATAATTTCCAATAACGAATGCCGAAGCCGTATACCTGGCCGAACCGCTAAAGTTTGCTTTCTGGGTCCAGGTATTGGTTGTTGTTGCATACTCCCATAGATCGTTGAGCTGACTGGAAGGAGGTTGTGTCCATCCACAGGTTATATAACCCTTATTGCCGATTTTAAAAGTAGTGGCGGAAAACCGTGCTGATCCGGGTAGATTGGCTTTCTGAGTCCAGAGGTTGGTGGCCTGGTCCCACTGCCAGAGATCATTTGCAGCAAGTACTGTTGTTTTTAATCCTGTTGTGACATATGCTTTGCCATTAATGGCGAATCCTTTTGGCGCACCGCGAAGGCCGTCAGGGAAATTCGACTTTTGCGTCCAGACATAATTCGTTGCAAAGGAAATATTAAAATATAAGATAAATGTCAGTACTGTTATGATCCGTTTTTTCATTGGGTTTTGGGTTTGGAATAACAAATATAGAAGTTTATTTCAGTTTACCAAATGATCCTTATGCTGGTCTGAAATAAAAATATGTTATAACTTATAAACGGTTATCTGTCAGCTTTTCAATTAATGCAATCAGTTTTTTCTTTCTGATATCCAGCGTATAATGCTCAGCAATCCTGTTCCGGGCATTTAAACCCATGGTTTTACTTTCATCTATTTTTGAAAGCGCCTGCAGCAACAACTGAAAAAGAAGCTGGCTGTCTCTTTTCATCAGTACATAACCTGTATCACCAATAATTTCCGGAATTGCATTTACATTTGAGCCTACAGGGATACATTCACAAAGCATGGCTTCACAGATGGCATTCGGGAACCCTTCACTCATCGACAACTGAAGATAGTAACGGTGCTTGCTGAACAGTTCAATCAGCTCCTCATTTTTTACTTCTGAAACAAAATATACATTACTGGGCTTTGGTTTCAGCTGAAATCCTTCGGGTACTCCAACGATTGTAAAAATGCAATCCGGTAAAAGGGATGCAACGGAAAGGATCAGATCAATTCCTTTAAGCTGCACGGTATTGGGTAATTGTATGCCGGCAGCAACAGTAATAAACGATTTTTCTTTCTTTTCAGACATACATCTGAACTTCTGTATATCGTAACCGTTTTCAATAACCGTGAATGGTGTTTTGAAATTTTTTACAAAGTGCCTGATACCCTGGAACGGAAAGTCGTGATGATCGTAGTTGTATGCAAAGTCAATCAAGGATGCATGTTTGGGTGCAAGATGGCCTGCAAGCTTTACTGACCAGCCCGTAAAAAGCCCTAATATTTTTTTATTAAAGTTTCCGTAATTTATAGAAGGGAATTTTGCACAGTCTGTTCCTCCAAGAAAAATAACAGCGGGCTTACCCGACAGCTTTGCAAATAAAACCGGAAGAAAAGAATGGTATGCAGCCAGCTGGCAGATGATTACATCATAACGACCGATATGCAGCAAAAGGAAAACAAACTGCTTTATAAATACATAAGGAGTTTTCCATTTCTTACCGGCATTGAACTCAAAAGTATCAACCAGATAATCTTCGGAAAGAATGGAAATATCCTTATTAACAAATGAAGCGTAGTTCGGAAATACAAATAGAATCCTTTTTTTCAAAAGTTCTTCTGTTATAAAAAATTAATAAATGATCAGAATAAGTCTGATAACCGTAACCGTATATTATTCCTGATTATTTCCGCTTTGCTTTTCGGATTTACCTGTTCAAATTCATTGTTTGTCCTGAAAACAAACCATTCATAATCCGGCTTGTCAAAATAAAGCGCATAAGTTTCCTTGCTTTCCAGATAAAAGCCCTGCGGATAGATTTTATTGATCATGATATCAGTCTCTATATCCTGATCAATAATCTGCAATGCTTCCGGCTTATGTTTTTTAAACCACCTGATGCATCTTGGGTTCGGAAGATTAATGACCACTTTGGAATCCCTGTGAACCAGTGATTTTATTGTTTTGAATATATTTTCATGTCCTTCCACCGGTATATGCTCCAGCACATCAGGGAACAGAATGAAATCATATTTACCGGCATGCTGAAAATCCGTCATGTCGGAAACCAAAAATTCAAGGTTCCTGATGCCACTGTATTTCTTTTTAGCAAATTCCACAGATGCCGGGCTGATATCCACTCCTGTGATTTTTCCTTTGGGAATATGTCCGGCGATAAATGATGACAGGGTGCCAATCCCGCATCCGATTTCCAGCACCGTGGAATGTTTAACAAGACCGGCTTCCTTCAGCTTCTTTACAATGATCCTGTGCCGGCTGTTAATTCCTGCCATCGATTCTTTTTCAAGCTTGGCCCAGAGATCATCATAATAACCGGCCACCTGTTCGTAACTTGCTTCTTTCATCTTATATCAATTATTTCCGGCACCTTGCTTCAATGCCGTTTCCGCCTGGTGCAACATATATTTCTTTTGCTCCGAGTGACTGAAGCGTATTTTTAATCTGTTTTGCTGAACGAAGGTGCTTATAATAATCCGTTAACCCGTCGTAGGTATCCAGCCTGCTGAGCTCGAAATGAAATTCATAATCCATTTCCGGAAATGTTTTAATATATACATAGCATGGGGATATCCGGTTGAGCAGGATGGTCATCACTCCCGAATTCCTGTATTTCCAGTGCAACGGAAAGAAAAAACGCACGATCTTTTCTACCATCTTTTTCGACTTTTCAGGCTTCATTCTTCTTAAAAAAAAACGGTAAAGCAAAATGGGTTTGAGGTAGTACATCCAGTCGAAGGTGTAGTGATCAATAACGAGCATGCCCCCCGGTTTTACCATGCCCCACAAGGCCCTGATAGTTTCCTCCGGATCAGGAGTATGCTGGATCACGCCAAGGCAGACAACACAGTCAAAACTTTTAAGCGGAAAGGGTAAATGATACACGTTGGCCTGTGCAACCACATGGTTCGGAACACTTCCGATATTGGCCCTGTTGACTTCCACGGCCGCACTCAGATCAACTGAATGCACCTGTGCGCCTGCAGCAACCAGGTGTTCGGTAAAGCGGCCCGCACCACAGCCTACTTCCAGCACCGTTTTATTTTCAAGCGCCTGAACGGATGATCCAAGACAACGCTCAAGCCTGTCTTTTGAAATATGGCTCTTGTTGTAACTGTCGAGCTGGATCTTTGCAAATGATTTCCATTGCAGTCCGAACGCATTGGCGTAATTATCAGGGTTGACAAATCGCGGTATGCCGTTGGTAACAGGGAACTCCTCGCCTTTTCCCGAAAGCAGCCTGCTGCCTTCAGCATAAAGCGGCGCTCCTGTAACAGGTGAAACAAACGGAATAAGCCCGGTGGCAGTCGTGGCAACCAAAAGATCTGATTTTTGACGCGAAAGTAAAAATAATTACCGAAGCCTTCGCTCAATTTTCTTTAGTTTTGCTGCATGTGCGGCATAACCGGTTTTATTGATTGCAGGACCCAGGCTGATCGGGAAGCACTTCATGCCATGACTGAATGCCTCCACCATCGCGGGCCCGATGACAAGGGAAGTGAATTACATGAAGCTGCAGGCTGCCTCGTTGGCCTGGGATTCAGGCGACTGGCCATCATAGACCTCAGCCCTTCCGGCCATCAGCCCATGCACAGCGCCGACGGCGTTCATACCATCATCCTTAATGGTGAGATCTATAATTACCGGGAGATCAGGACTGCGCTTGAAAAATTGGGAAGCCGCTTCCGCAGCAGCTCCGATACGGAAGTGGCCATGGAAGCCTACCGGGTATGGGGGAAAAAATGCGTGGAGAAATTTATCGGCATGTTTGCCCTTGCAATCCTTGACAGGCAAAAGCAGGAGGTGATCTTTTTCCGCGACCGGGCCGGCGTTAAGCCTTTTTATTATTATTTTGATCAGGGTCTGTTTTTATTCGGCTCCGAACTCAAAGCCTTCCATCAGCATCCCGGTTTCCGGAAAGCTATTGATATGGATGCGCTTTCGCTTTATTTTCAGCATGGCTATATTCCGGCTCCGCATTCCATATTTAAGCATACATTCAAATTGCTGCCTGGCCACCTGCTCACCTTCAGCCTGGAAAAAAAAGATTTCATCATTGAAAAATACTGGGATGTGGCCGATTATTACCGGTTGCCCAAGTTGACCATTTCCTATCCTGAGGCCCTGGAGGAAACGGAAAAAATACTGCAGTCAGCTTTTGAATACCGGATGGTGGCCGATGTGCCCGTAGGCGTTTTTCTCAGCGGCGGCTACGACAGCTCCCTGGTAACAGCCCTGATTCAGAAAAATTCGGCTTCCAGGCTGAAAACCTATACCATCGGGTTCAGCGAAGAAGCATTCAATGAAGCTGTTCATGCCAAAAAAGTGGCTGACCATCTGGGAACCGATCATCAGGAATATACATGCACCTACCGGGAGGCCATGGATGTGATCCCGATGCTTCCTTCGATGTACGATGAGCCGTTTGCTGATTCATCAGCCATACCCACTTACCTGGTGAGCAAAATGGCCAGGAAAGAGGTTACCGTCGCCCTTTCAGCCGATGGCGGGGATGAGACCTTTGCCGGCTACACCAAGTATGAAAAGGGCAGCCGTTACATACGAAGAATGGAGTCGTTGCCGCAGGCAGCAAAATATCTTGGCGAAAGCATAGCAGGGCTTTACGGTGCATTCAATACCAACGGGAACCTGGCTGTGGCCGACCGGGCTGAAAAACTGAAGCTTGCTCTGGGTACTGAAAATGCTGCAAAGGCATTTAATGTGATCACACAATCCATGACGCAGAAAGAAGTGCGGCTGCTGCTGAAGCCGGAAATACATTTTCCCGGAACTTTTTTTGAGGAGGCTGAACAGCTGGTATTGCCCGAGCTGCTGGATCATTTCCTTTGCCTGGATTACAAGACGTATATGGTGGATGATATTTTACAGAAAGTGGACCGTGCCACCATGGCCGTGAGCCTGGAAGGACGTGAGCCGCTCCTTGATCACCGGATCATTGAATGGGCAGCACGGCTTCCTTCTGAATTTAAGTTACACCAGGGCAAAGGCAAACGGATTATCAGGGATATTGTTCACCGTTACATTCCTGCTGAAGTGATGGACAGGCCGAAGATGGGGTTCCAGGTTCCAGTAGCGCAATGGATGAAAAATGAACAAAAGGATATCTTGTTAAAATATACAGATAAAAAAGAGCTTCTGAAAACTGAAATTTTTAATTCTGAAAAAGTCGAAAGATTAGTTAATAGCTACATTAAAGGTGACATAGAAGATTTTCACCGTATCTGGAAGATCCTGATGTTTCAAATGTGGTTTGAGAAATGGATGATTCATTAAACCTACCTTATCAAAGTTATTACCCCACCCCTATTTACCATTTTCCCTTTAATAAGATATATGTAAACTCCGTCCGGAGCCAGTTTACCGTTAAAATTCCCATCCCAGAATATTTCGAATGGTTTCGTTGTTTCAAAAATCAATTGACCCCATCGGTTATAAATTTGAATTTGGAAATCCATGCAATTACTATTGCCCATAATTTCAAAAAAGTCATTATGGAGATCTTTGTTCGGGGTAAAAACATTTGGAACAAAATAATATTGATTCGAATTTTCATCAAAAACTATATTTTGCTGGATCGTATCACTGCAATTCATACCCGGATTTGCAATTAGCGTAACTGTATATGCACCGGTTTGAGCGTATTCATGAAAAGGATTCTCCGAAGTATCATTAGTATTATCGCCAAAATTCCAAAAATAAGAATTTGCGTTGGCTGAAATATTTGTGAAATTAACTGATAAGGAACAAGTATCAATGCTTGATAAAAATCCAGCCTGAACAGCATATTCAGGAATGTTTACTAGCTGAATAAGCGTATCAGACTCACAAGGATTGGTGCAAATCAATGTAACCTGATATGTACCATATGAAGCATATTGATGTGACGGATTCATAAGGCTACTTCCGGAAGAATCACCAAAATCCCAAAAATACAGCGTTGCATTTACAGAAGAATTGGTAAAGAAAACTACGCGGTTACATGAATCAATCAAAGGGGAAAAACTCAGTTGAAGATTTTGAAAATCGAATACCTGCACCTGGATCGAGCTTGTATCACTCCCACAAACATTATTTGAAATAAGCGAAAGGGTATAACTTCCGGGAGAATAAATGTGAAATGGGTTTGCCAGGGTATCTGTAAATCCATCTCCAAAATTCCAGAGGTATGAAACAGCGTTTAATGAATTATTTGTACAACTAATTGAATTAAGACAGGTATCCAGAATAACATTGAAAGCACTTACAGGCAAAGGTAAAAGAGGAACAGTAACCATCACAACCTGTGAATCAACGTAACAGGGATTAGATGCAATCAGTAGTACCTGATAATTACCTGCAGATTGGAAGATATGGATTGGAGAAAAGGCAGTATCTGAAAACCCATCACTATAAAGCCATGTATAGGTTGTAGCATTTGTACTATTATTTAAGATTGTTATTTCCTTTTTACATGAATCCAATACAATAGAAAAATCAGCATTTACAGAACTATAATTAGGAAGATTTATTACCGTTGTTTGCGTATCTGTACAGAAAGAATTATAAGCAACAAGCGAAATAGTGTACTGTCCTGCCTGTCCATACTGGTGAACCGGATTTGTTGTAGTATCAGTCACCAAATCACCAAAATTCCAAAGATAAGAGTCTGTATTCAGTGATTGATTATTAAATGTAACTGTCAAATTACAGGTATCAATTGTTAAACTGAAAACAGCCTGTATATTCACCGGAATAACTGTAATTGTATCAGGAATTCCCTGACAAGGCCCGTTTGATACATTCAATATATAGGTAGAAGGTACTATTGGACTAATTGTAATATTCTGATTACTTGAAGTTGTGGCCCCGGTCCATTGGTAAGATGTTCCACCGTTTCCCTGCAAAGTAATCGTGTCTCCACCACAAATTGTGTCATTACCTGTAATGACCGCAATAGGAAAGGAATTAATAGAAAGGCTAAAAAATGTAGTATCAGAAAAACAACCATGATTAACTACTGCATAGACGTTATAGTTACCTGATCCACTATAAAAATGGGATGGACTTATTACCGTATCCTGGTTTTGGCTACCGGAGCCCGGATCACCAAAATTCCAAAGCACGGAATCAAAATTAAGATTAGCAAGCGAAAATACAGTAGTATCCCCCTCACAAAAGCCTGATGCAGAAATTGAATTAGGAAGAGGATAAACCGGAAAACCCATCCTGGTTAATCCTGCCTGGCAGGTTTTCGCTCCGAGGTAAACAGCGTTATCAACAAACCCACATCCCAGCCCAAGCACATTTGGATTATTTACAGCAGCAATATAATCATCATCAAACTTTGCAGCGTAAATTTTTCCATCAGGTCCCAGTTGCAAATACCCTACATAATATCCTGAAGTGCCTGGACCTGTAACTGTTCCGATTGTGATTACGCTGGCGGCTATTGCCGCAATCGAGCCCGCATTCAAATCAAATTGTTCAATATCTGCACCAAACCATTTGGTAGCATACAATTTACTTCCATCAGGAGAAAATGCGATTCCCCAGGCATTATTATACCCGGTAATTGTTTGTGGATTTGAAATAATCCCGGTATTTAAATCAAAATCGAATAGTTCAATTAATGCAGCATCATAAATCGCACATGCAATCTTATCTCCCTGTGGTGAAATAGTAAGCTGCCCCATAGAATTATAATTTGCTCCCGCGTGAGAAAAACCAACACTGCTGGTGACAGGTATACTGTTAAATCCTGTACTGCTAAGTTTATACACATTAAATGTGTTGCTATTCCATTCATGCGTAACGATCCAATAGCTATTATCGTTGCAATTATAAAAAGCATCAATCCTTTCAGTTGATGGTGAAAACAACAGATTATTTTTTGAGGTTACCTGACCTAATCCGCCATTCTGTGATATATCAACTATATGATAATTAAAACCATTGTTTCCTACAAACTGATCAACAGTAAAAATATAATAAAAATTCGATAATGGTTGAGGAACTATCAAAACACACTGGCCTCCATTGTTGCTTCCAACCAGTCCGGAACCATTACTCATTGTAACATGATTTTTATTCCAGACTGTAGACCCATTTGAATAAAACAAAATATTCCCGCTTGAATCACTTATTGATGAGGTGTTATCATAAGCAAACAAAGCGCTGTTTGTTAAGGCGACCGGACTCCCGCTGTTAAAATCCAATCCGGCCATATTACCAAAATACCATATATTTCCTTCTTTCTGTGCAAATACTGAAAAGCCTGTCAGAAAGAAGCAAGCTAAAATAAGGTAAGATTTTTTCATTAATTGGATATTCGGGGAGTAATTACAAAAGTAAAAATTTCCTTCAATACTGCAAGAACAATTTTTAAAGGGAGATATAAGGCAGTGTTAATTCATGAATAAAATACAAGTACAGTCAATTTATTAATTAGGATTGACCTGATTACTTTATGGTCCGTATAAAAAATTTAAAATGTAATGAGTAAGTTTTTTTTGTATATATTTGATTAAACTTATCTCCAAATTATAGTCCCATGGAAAAGAAACATTTGACTACCCTGTTTTTTTTTATATTCTTTACTTCTGATTTTTTAGCTGCACAAAATGTATGGATTCAAAAGGCGGATTTCGGCGGTGGAAACCGTAGCGGCGTTTCTTCATTCGGAATAGGCAATAAAGGTTATTTTACATGTGGCCTTGATACCGACCTCATTGCATACAATGACCTGTGGGAATATGACCCTTCAGCCGACTCATGGACACAGAAAGCCAGCATTCCCGGATCAACAAGATATTCGGCCAGCAGTTTTGCTATTGGCACCAAAGGCTACATTTGTCTTGGATGGGAAGCATATTCTCCTACTCCTAATCAGCTGACCGATCTTTGGGAGTATGATCCCGCTGCTAATTCATGGTATCCGAAATCGGCATTCCCGGGAGCCGGTCGTTATAACGCTGTGGCCTTTTCTGTCAACAACAAGGCTTATGTGGGCCTTGGCTATAAGCCCATACATAATGACTTTTATGAATACGATGCATTAACAGATACCTGGACAGCCCTGGCAAATCCATTTCCGGGGTCCGCCAGGCTGACTGCTACTGCATTTTCCATTACATACAACAGCGGCGGACCGGTGACGAAAGGTTATGTCGGCGCCGGTAGCCTGGATCAGAATGGCATTAGCCTGGCAAAGGACTTTTGGGAATTTACGCCTGGCAGCTCTGCCGGTTCAGGTACATGGAGTTCAATTCCTGACCTTCCTGGTAATTCGAGGTATGCTCCTTTTTCATTTTCAATTAATTCAAAAGGCTATGTTGGGGGTGGAAGAAGCGCTTCTTCCTTCTACATTGATTTTTATGAATTTGATCCCGTTGCTTCGTCCTGGACTGCATTGCCGGTGTATCCCGGAATTAATATGGTGTTTGCACGATCCTTTACTACGGGAAATACAGCCTGGCTTGGCACCGGCGAAAACTGGACAGGAAATTACTTTAACATATTCTGGCAGTATGCTCCATATAATGTTTCAGTAAATGAAATTAATTCGAACAGGATGTCATTTATGGTAACATCGCAACAGGATAAAATGGTCAGAATAAAATGTTCAGCGCCTTTGCCATTATCCTGCCGCTTCACTTTATTTGATCTTGCAGGTAAAAAGCTGATGTCGGAACAGATGGAAAGAGGTCAGTCAGAATTAATCCTAAGCGCAAACCATATCAGTTCAGGTATCTGTCTTTTTACAATGATAGGAGACGGACAAATTTTAAAGTCAGGAAAATTATCTCTTTATTAGGGCGGACATTTACAATTCCTTTTCTTTGCGCTTATACTTCCGGCATCATTTTGCTGAAGCAGATCAATTGTAACGAGTTATGGGGGTCATCAGGCGACAGGGCATTAAAAATACGATTACCACCTACATTGGTATCCTGATCGGCTTTGTGAGCCTGATCATCATTCAGCCACAGTTTCTTACCAAAGAAGAGCTGGGACTTATCCGGATCCTTTATTCCTTTTCGATACTGGTAGCGATGTTTGTACCCATCGGTATCGGCAATGCCACTACCCGTTATTTTCCCCTATTCAAAAACCAGGAAAAAAACCACCACGGGTACTTCGCCTTTATGATGCTGTTCCCGCTGGCCGGATTTTTACTGGCCATGGCACTCATGTACCTGCTCAGGGATTTTATTATCAGCCGGTACATTAAAGAATCGGCGCTTTTTACCGAATTTTTCTACTGGGTCTTTCCGCTCACTTTTATCATAGCCATGATCAGCTGCCTGAATGTATATTGTTATGCAAACTTTAAATCAACCATACCGGCCTTTCTGAATGATGTGGTGGCGAGGATTTTTGTGATTGCCGTGGTTACCATCTATTACCTGAAATGGATCACATTAAACCAGTTCATTAGCTGCTATGTTTTCCTGTATGGCATACAGCTGCTGCTGCTTTTTCTATATATATATGTTTTCGACAGGCCCAGGCTCAAAATTGACTGGCCGTACCTGCGTGAAAAAAAAGTGCTTACACTTGTCCATTACGGATTGCTGCTCTGGTTTGCAGGAGTTGCCTCCATTGGCCTGAAGTACCTCGACTCCATCATGATCGGACAGTACCTGCCCATCGGCTTTGTAGGTATCTATGCCATTGCTGCGTTTATACCAACCGTTATTGAGGCGCCGCTGACAGCCATTGAAAAAATCGCCGCCTCGAAAATTGCTTTTGCCTGGGCTGAAAACAACAGGAAAGAGATCCTCGACATTTACAGGAAATCGTCATTATACATGGTGGTGCTTGGCGGGTTGCTTTTCACTGGCATCAACATCAACATCACCAACCTGCTCAGCTTTCTTCCTGAAGACTACCACCAGGGAGCGACAGTAGTTTTCATCATCAGCCTGGGAACTTTATTCAATATGGCAACGGGGCTCAATGCACCCATTCTTTATAATTCGGAAAAATACCGGTATGGCGCTTTTTTCCTTATTGCACTTGCCGTGGTGGCATTGTTCCTGCAGGTAATTTTTATTCCCATTTACCAGCTTGAGGGTGCAGCCATGGCTACCACAGCATCTTATCTTCTTTATAACCTGGCGCTGGTCATTTTTGTGTGGAAACATTTCCAGCTTCAGCCTTTCGACCGCAATACGATCATCGTATTGCTTCTTATCCCGGCCTGCTTTGCATTAAACTATTTTATCCCTTCGCTCGATAACCGGATTTTGGATATCGTTTTGCGTTCAGCAGTTGTGACGCTTTTCTATGGCGGATGTGTTTATTTTTTAAAGCTGGTTCCTGAAATGAATGCAATGCTCCGGAAATAAATATCGGATGTTGCCACTTCGTATTTTTAATTTTGGATTTCCGGTTTTATTGTTAAATTTGAGAAATAACCCCAAATAATATCACCATGAAAACCAAAATTATTTTGCCTGTAATGCTTGGCTTAGTCCTGCAGCTCCCATTCACGGGACAGGCTCAATACGCCTGGACCAAACGAGCCAACTTCCCGCCTGCGGCACGATCAGGGACCATCACTTTTGATGTAAACAGCCGGGGTTATGTATTTGGCGGACTTGATGAACAGCTCGTTCCTTATAATGACCTCTGGAGATTCAATGATGCCAACAACGCATGGACACAGATGGCCAGCAAGCCCGGTTCTACCTGTTATTCGGGAAGCGGTTTCAGTCTTGGAAACAGGGGGTATATCTGCATGGGCTGGGCTTCAACTGCCGGACCTCAGCTCAAAGAGCTCTGGCAATACAATCCGGGAAATAATACCTGGGCACAAAAAACAAGTTTCCCCGGTGCAGCCAGGTATAACACCGTTTCATTTATCGCCGGTGGTAAAGCATACGTAGGTCTGGGATATAGCCCCATGCATAACGACTTCTATGAATACAATCCGGGTACCGATACCTGGACCATTCTTGCCAATACCTTTCCGGGAGCAGCCAGGCAGACAGCAGTTGCCTTTTCCTGCACCTATCAGAGCAACGGGGCAATCCATGAGTGTGGTTTTGTAGGCACGGGATCCCTGAATCAAAATGCCACCAGCCTTGCAAAAGATTTCTGGCGATTTGAGCCCGGCCTGACACCCGGTTCCGGTACATGGACGCAGATTGCAGACCTCCCCGGTCCGAAACGCTACGGAGCATTTGAATTTGCATTTAACGGCAAAGGCTACGTTGGCGGAGGAAGAAAATTAAACAGCGGCCTCAGTGATTTTTATGAATATGATCCGGTGGCTGATCATTGGAAGCAACTGGCAAATTTCCCCGGAAAAAACAAAGTTCACAGTGAAACATTCACCATTCACGATGCAGGATTTGTAACCACGGGGGAAAATGTAACGGACTTTTTCCGCGAAACATGGAAGTATGGCCCCGACAAAACTGAAGCTGAGGAAACAGCTTTAAAAGCCGGGAACGATGGTCAGACGGTTAAAGCTGTGCTGGCCGGTAACGTTCTTGAGCTGACTGGTCAGGAAGGTATGGAACATGTTTCATGCAGGCTGGTTTTATGCGATCTCAAGGGCAGCATCATCCTTGATAAAAACTTAAGCAACTGCAATGAGCATGTGGAAATGCCTGTTGACATTTTAAAAGGAATTTATGTTTACCGCATCTTCCCAACTGCCGGGCAGCCTTCCTCAGGAAAGATCTATTTTCATTGATTCCTGATTCACCTTTGCATGCAGCCTTCTGAATTGGGCATATGTAAGGAAGTACGATTGAAATAACATAAACAAATCCATTGCTTTCTCAGACCAGGTTTGGCGCACGAAAGATCAATGGATTTGCTGCTTTTGATTATTCCACCTGTTGCACGTAAAACAAACTATGAACTTTGAACCAGCAGTGTCCGGTTAAATCATTACAGGATTTACCACTGCCTTTGAGCTATTAAAATGTTCTGTTAACGCCAATCACATACCTGAATTTGAAATTGACCGGATCGGCAGCAGGTGCATTGCTGAGGTATAACGGAGCATCAAACCGGATGATCAGCGGCTGAACCATTTCAAGCGGGCCGAATTTTTTAATGGTTAGCGTGCTCCCAATACCTGCATCGCCCCTGATCTCTGACAGGCTGAAATCTTCCGCCGACGTGTTGTCATTGATGATTCCTGCATCAGCAAACAGATAAACATCGAAATGAAGCCATGAACGGGTAATGGCCGGCTTCCATGCAAGGATTCGCTGAAGGTCCAGTTCCACACTGACCGCTCCGCCCGACTGCCCCCTGTAGGTAAAACGTATACTGTCGTTGTTATCCCTGCCAGTTGCAACATAACCTGCATATCCCCGGAGATTTAAACCGCCGCCATGCTGGAAATGGTTGATATCAGCACCGTATCCAAGCCAGTCTTCAGGCACAAATCCCCTCGACCGCACAAACTTGTTTTCCATCATCTCTTCCGGATTGGCACCGGCCAGGTACAGGGAAGATTCAAGCGGAATGTTTGATCCGGAAAAATACTGCCCGGTAATCCTGGTCCTCAAATCCAGCTTCCAGAGTGCTTTGGTATTGGTATGTGTGATGATGATGCCGGCATAGTCGTAATCGCTTCCCAAAGCGCTTGAACGCAGACTGAGGGATAACTTCCCGTTATAGGTGTTACGCTTGTAAGTATGTTCCATTCCTGTCTGCAGGATATTGTTGAAGAGCGACGCCTGCCATTCATCCGGATAAAGCAGGTAAGCCAGGTCATGCGTATCATGGCGGTACATGGATTTAAACGTTGCAAAGAATTTTACTTTTTTCGAAATGGAATACTGTTCAAAGGTTGCCGATTCGGACCAGAGTCCGTCCAGATAGCGTGCATCCAGCTTTAAATAACTGTTCTTACTGAAAACTTTCAATGGCGTATTATAATCAAATGCAAATGATACCGGGTTGTATTTGTGAGGATCGTCATTTTCAGAAAGATTCTCACGGCCGATTGATGTGTTAAACCAGACATCGAGATTAAAAAGGTTGCGGTAGTTCATATAACCGCCTTCGGCATGAAACCCGGCCTTGATGCCGTCGTAGCTGTTATACCAGATGTCAGGCCTCGCTTTTATTTCATATTCATTCCAGCGGGGAGGATTGTAAATCCTGGAATCGAAACGCAGCGTGACCGGTTTCTTTTTACTGTTATTCACCATGTTGATATCGGCAAGCCGGAATGTTTTATCAATCATGACCTTCCGGATGCCGCCGGGAACAGTAACGGTTGCCGTATAGGTCGGGTTAAGCTTGTCCCATCCCTCCCAGGAAGGAAGCACCACGGCATCTGTTTTTTTCCTGAACCAGGTGTTGGGAATGTAGAAATCATACTGCTTTCCATCCCTGCCATTCACGGTAAAATCAAGTGGCATCTGCATCCTCCCGGTTCGTTTAAAAGTGATGTTGTACTGATCCTGCACTTTTGTTTTTTTAACACAGGAAATTTTATAGTCAATGGCTTTGTCTGTTTCCATCCACTGATCAAAAAACCAGTTCAGGTCAGCATGGGTGAAGCTGATGAAAGAATTTCTGAAATCTTCCGGGTATGGATGACAAAAGGCCCATTGGCTGAAATAGTTTTTCATTGCCGCAAGAAAAAGTTCATCTCCCAGCACATACTGCAGGTTATAAAGCATCGTCGCCGTTTTCCTGTACACCTGGCTGTATCCTCCGCCATGGCCAAGAGCACCTCCAAACATGTCGGAATGTGTATTGATAAAACCGTCCTCACCCTTTATTGCTTCCCTGAGATAATTTGCATAAGCTGTTTCATACCGTTGTTGAACAGGCAGTACAAATTTACGTTTGTACCATTTGTAATACTTTGAATTATCGATGGTGTCTCCTTCGATACCGGTCAGTGTCCAGCTGGTGAGAAACTGTGTAAATCCTTCGTCCAGCATGGCCCTGTAAGTTTCATTGTTTCCTACCATCCCGAAAAACCACATGTGGCTCACCTCATGCGCAAGTACACCTCGGTAACCCGGATCAATGCCGCCGTCGAGCGTGAGCATGGGATATTCCATTCCATCCCTTGCATCGGCTACGGTAACCTTTGGCCAGGCATACGGACCGAAATCACGTGCATTGATTGCAATGATTTTCGCCGTGTAGGCAGCAGCATTCTGCCAGCGCGCCGCAACAGGTTCCTGCGCGAATGCATAACACTTAATGCCGTTCCAGGTGGTCTCGCCGATGCGGTAAGTGGGATCAGCAGTCCAGGCAAAGTCATGTACATTGATGGCATGGAACTTCCACGTTTTGCGGGATCCGTCGGGAGCAATCACAACGGATGGTGCACTGTTCAATGGCTTGGAGGCAAAGTTTGAAATATCCAGCTTTTTCCTCAGCGTATCAGGAAGCACTTCTTCCCTGTTCATCAGTTCGCCCGTCGCTTCAACGATGTAATTGTTTGCGAAAGTCAGTTCGGCATCAAATGTTCCGAAGTCCCCGTAAAATTCCTTTCCCAGGTGCTGATTGGTGTCCCATCCGAATTTCCTGTCGTAAACTGAAATTCGGGGATACCAGTGCACGCCGTCGAAATGCTTGTAACCCGATGCGTTGAACAGTTTCATTCTCCGCCTGACATTTCCGTTGTCGAAATATGTTTTAAAAACAATGTGAAACCGCATCTCCTTACCCGGTAATAAAGCATGCTTTAAATTCACACGCAATATTGTATTGTCGTATAAGAGTTCAGGTTTGTACGCTTCCTCATTATGATCCGTACCGAGCACTTCCAGCTTCTGTATGGTGGTACCAAGCTTTTCTGATTCATAACGGCCATATTTAACAGGATACTGGTTATTCCTGTTCAGGTTATCAAGGTAGGATCCCGGCTGAAATGCATTCTGATAAAGATGAAAATAAACAAACTGCAGTGTATCGGGAGCGTTATTATAGTAAGTCAGCGTCAGATCCCCGCTGATAATATTGGTTTGCTCGTCCACATCAGCCTTTATGAAGTACGCCACATCCTGTTGCCAGTATCCTGCATAGGGAAGACGGTTTTTCCAGTACCAGGTATTTTCAGCACTCCTGTAGCCGGTTTGACTGCCGGAAGGCTGCGCATTTAAAAAATGAACTGCCAGCTGAAACGCTGTGAGTAAGATGGTGAAACGGATCTGTTTGTTATTGGCCATACCTGTGTTAATCATTGAAAAAAATCTGATGAAGCATATTTATTTGGATGCTGAAATATAAAATTCATTGCAGTTCCTTACAATTTTAATTTTAAACAACCGGCGGTAAAATGACTCCTGCCTGACCCTGATTCAGCTGAAAAAACATAAAAAAGCCGGGGATCCCTGAAAAAACCGGCTCATTTTCCACGGAAATCTTACAAAATACGTATGAAATCCTGCAGCTGGCTGAACCTGGAGATACCCTCATCATTGGAGCACTTTTTCCCGCTGTGCGGCAGGTAACATTTTTGACAGGCTGGTGTATAAATGTCATTATATAATTCAGCCATTACCAAAGACCTGCATCAAAAAAATGACCTTTTTATCAAGACGTTTTCATCTAGCCCGGATACTGAGACCGTTGATGGTGCTGTTGTTGCTGTTGCAGGCTAACAGAGCAACAGCCCTACAGGCTTCCTTCACTGTCACCAATGGCACCGGCTGTGCGCCGCTGAATGTACAGTTTAACAACACATCAGTCGGAGCCGCTTCCTATTACTGGGATTTCGGAGATGGCAACACATCGGTGCTGGCCAACCCCACTGACATTTATCTCAATACGGGGTTTTATACCGTTAAGCTTGTTGCTTATGACGGAAACGGCCTGGCCGATTCGCTGATCATGACCAATGCAGTGCAGGTGATCCAGCAGCCACAGCCAGCGTTTACGGCAAACGTTACTTCCGTCTGCATTGAAAATAATGTCGTTTTTTTTACCAATAACTCTGCTTCATACGACAGCTGTCTCTGGGATTTCGGCGACGGCGGCACATCTTCAGCCATTAATCCTTCTTACAGCTATGCGATTCCCGGCGTCTATTCGGTAACCCTGATCTGCTATAACACGGCCAATGGCTGCAGCTCGTCGCTGACACAAAACCAGTATATAACCGTTTCTCCTTCTCCGGTAACAACAGTTAGTGTAAACGCGAACACAAGCTGTGACCCTTCATTTGTATTCAGCTTTTCAGCTTCTTCAGGTCCCGGGTCTTCCTTTAACTGGAATTTCGGGGACAATACAGGCTCGGCATTGCAGAACCCTTCACATGTATACGGAACACCTGGCGTATACGATGTCACGGTGATCACCACCAGCAACATGGGATGCAGCGATACGGTATTCCTGGATAACTACATTGACCTGAAAAGCAATCCTGTCCCGGGTCTTTCCCTGAGCGACAGTTCAGGCTGTTTACCCTTCTCCTTCTTTGCCAATGCACTGGGCGGACCATTCTCATCCTGCCTTTTTACATTTGGTAATGGCGACAGCCTGTTCAGCTATACAAACTTTTATTCCTATACAACGGCAGGCACATACACCATAACGGCAACGGTTACCTATCCGAACGGCTGCACAAATTCCAATTCATACAGTCAGGTGCAGGCCCTTACCACGCCTGTTTCCAACATCAGCCTCTCCAATAATTACGGTTGTGCGCCACGCCAGGTGACCTTCACCAATAATTCTTCAGGAGGAATTTCTTATTTATGGAATTTTGGTGACGGTACCACTTCCGCAGCTTTTACACCAACGCATACTTATAATAACAACGGGACGTATTGGGTTACGTTAACAGTCACCAGCGCAAATGGCTGCACCGCTGTATCCGGCGGCCAGGAAGTAAAAGTGCAGGGACCCGGCGCTTCCATTTTTGCAGATGTGACTTCCGGTTGTCCGCCTCTCACTGTTAATTTCATCGGTAACCCGGCGGGCCAGTCTTCTTATTACTGGGATTTCGGTGACGGATTCACGTCTGCACAACCCAATCCGCAGCATGTTTACAATAATGTAGGCAATTTTCAGGTAACGCTTGCCGTGACCAACGGATATGGGTGCACCGATACAGTGACTATTCCCACTACGATTTCAGTTGCATCACCTTCCGCAAATTTCGCAACGCCTCCTCCTGTCTCCGGCTGCGCCCCCATGTATGTAAGTCTTTCAGACAATACACCGGATGCAACTTCATGGTTGTGGAATTTTGGAGACGGAAATACAGGTACAGGACAAAACACAGACCATACTTATTTCACTCCGGGAACGTATACGGTTACACTCAGCACAGCATCAGACTCCGGTGGTTGTCCGCAATTCATTAATAATTTTTCAACCTTTATTGTCGGAGGAGGTGAAGCCAATTTCACGTACACACAGAGCCTGTGCCCGCCTTATGAAGCCTGGTTCCAGGACAGCTCCCTGAATGCAGTCAGCTGGTTGTGGGATTTTGGGGACGGAACAACTTCCAACCTCCAGAATCCGAATCACATCTATGCACAGCCAGGTGTATATAATGTTTCGCTCACCATCACTACGGCAGATGGCTGTGTCATCACCTGCATTCACAACTATGCATTGAATTTTGAACCGCTGTTCTCCAATGCTTCTGCGTTTACAACGGACACTGTTTTACCGATGACGGTTTTATTCAACGCCAATACCACCGGTGCTACCAGCTGGTTCTGGACCTTCGGCGACGGAGGAACTTCCTCGCTGGAAAATCCGACACATGTTTATACAACTCCCGGACCATACAACATTACCCTGACCATTGCCAACGACAGCTGTACATTCAGTTATGCTTATCCGCCAACGAATATCGGTGCCGGCAATCAGGGCCTTGGCAGTACGGTTGATTCCATTCATGCTCCTCCACCGCGTACAGGTTGCGCGCCGCTGGCTGTTAATTTTCACAACCCGTTTATCAATACCATTTCCTGGAAATGGGATTTTGGTGACGGCGATACGTCCAACCTTCCCAATCCTATGCATATTTATATGCAAACCGGCACCTACGATGTAAAGGTTTACGGATGGCATGCGAATGGTGATGTGGACTCGCTGATCGAAACGGGCAGCGTAATTGTAACAGGCAGTGCAAATGCAGATTTTACAATAGCACATTCCAATTCCTGCAGCGGAACCACCATAAGTCTTGCTCCCGTTTCAGGCAACATTGCAGGCTATTCCTGGAATTTTGGCGACGGGGCATCTTCTACCGATTCCAATCCTGTTCATACCTATCCGAATAACGGAACCAACTATATTATTTCATTGATTGCAACCGACAGCAGCGGTTGCATTGATTTTATGACCAAGAGCTTTTATGCCTCTATGTGGGCGCCGCTTCATGCATCCAACCAGAATGCCTGCGGGTCCGACTCGGTTTATTTTGATTGCGGCAACATGCAGTTCAGCAGCTATGTCTGGCATTTCGGCGACGGAGACTCTTCGTTGTTTCCGACCACCTGGCATCAGTACGCCGATAGCGGAACATACCAGGTAACACTTACGGTAACTGATACAGCGGGCTGCGAACAGACCTTCACACTTCCTGCACCGGTGCAGATCTATGATCCTGTCCCCTCATTCACCATGTTTAATTATCCCAATTGTGTAGGTGTCCATGTTATTTTTACGAATACCTCCCTGAATGCCGACTCGTACCTGTGGGATTTTGGTGACAGCACTTTTTCCACCAACCCCAACCCTGCACACTTATACGCGAATCCGGGATACTACACAGTTTCGCTCACCGCCTTCAAGAACAACTGCAGCACTACGTATACCCTGCCTAACGGCATCCATGGTCTCAATACTACCGTTAATTTCAGTTATGTTCAGGACCAGCAATGTCTGCCTGTAACCATTACCTGCACGGATATGAGCACCGATGTGGTTTCATGGCAATGGGATTTCGGTGATGGCACCACTTCCCTTCTTCAGCATCCGACCCATACATTTAACAGCATTCCGTCAGACAGTATTGAGCTGAAAGTAACAAATGCAAACGGATGCTGGAAAAGAATGAGGCTGCCCAATATCCAGGCAACGGTAGCCGGTTTTGCCCTCAGTGATTCATCCGGGTGCTCGCCGCTTGCCATTTCTTTCCAGGATTCATCCCTCCAAGCTGCAACATGGGAGTGGAACTTCGGTGACGGAACCACATCAAAACTGCCAAACCCCCAGCATACCTATCTAACTGACGGAACCTATCAGGTCAGCCTGGTTGTCCAGGCCGCATCCGGATGCCGTGATTCGCTCGGCTTTGATTCGCTTATCACGGTTTCAAGCCTGGCCGCTGCATTTGCCAGCAATAAAAATGCAGACTGTGCCCCGGCCATTATTGACTTTACGGACCTGTCGGGCAACGCTGACACATGGACCTGGGATTTCGGTGACGGCAGCAGTTCCCAGCTTGCCGATCCGACACACATCTATACAACGCCAGGGGTATACGATGTCAAGCTGGTTGTAAGCAATGCTTACGGCTGCCTCGACTCGCTGGTCATGCCTGCAATGATCACGGTAAACGGACCCATCACGGGGTTTGCAGCATCTGATACGGGCGGTTGCATGCCGGTGACTGTTCAGTTTACCGACACTTCCTCCAATGCTTTCACCTGGCTGTGGAGCTTTGGCGACGGATCATCCTCCAATGCAGTTAACCCGCAGCATATCTATGGCACGGCAGGTCAGTATGTGGTGTCGCTGATCACAGAAGATTCACTGGGCTGCCAGTCCCTGTTCAGCTATCCCTTCCCGATCTCGGTGAATGAGCTGCCCGTTGCTTCGTTTACGGTAAGCGATACAGCAGGGTGCACTCCTTTCGCTGTCATGTTCACCGACAGCTCGCTCCATTTCGACAGCCTTTACTGGAATTTCGGAGATGGCAACACGACGACAAATACATCTTCTGTTACATACACCTATACTACAGCCGGGACTTTTTATCCATACCTGGTTGCTTTCAGCAATGCCGGATGCGCCGACACCTTTTACCTCAGTCAGCCCGTGAGAACTGAAATACAGCCAGCAGCTGATTTTACAACAGGATCTGAAAACGGCTGCGCTCCGTTCACCGCTTCATTTATCAACCTGAGCACCGGTCTCGCCGGCACCACCACATATCTCTGGGAATTCGGAAACGGTGACACTTCCACGCTGCCAAATCCGGGTTACACCTTCCTTTTACCGGGAGTTTATACAATTACGCTAACCGTTACGAACGGTAACTGTACCAGCACCACCATCAAAGATGCATATATCCATGTTTATGATCAGGCTCCGCCGCCTGTATCACCCATCGTCAGCGTATCTGTGTTAAATAATTCCAGCGTGCAGATCACCTGGAAGAATTCAGCGGTAACCGACCTTGGCGCATATGTGCTGTACAGGCTCGACCAGCAGACTGGAAATTTTAATGTGATATTTACTGAAAACAACCCGAACAACAGCAACATGAATGTGATCAGCTCATACACTGATACATTGCTCAATACATTGCAGCATACCTATACTTATAAATTGCAGACCGTGGATCTTTGTCAGAACGCCTTGCCGCTTGACAGCCTGGGTCCGCATACAACGATCAATATTACAGCCCAGACACAGGGTAATGGCATCTATCTTTCATGGACGCCTTATCTGGGCTGCGTAATCAATCAATACCAGTTATACAGGAACGATCCGTCATCAGGCCAGTACCAGCTGATTGCTTCCCTTCCGTCAGGCCAGGCTGATTATTACGACACATCGCTTGTTTGCCCCGAATTATATGCCTACCGGGTAACCGCCACCGATCTTTGCGGGGATACGTATACGTCTGACAGTGATACTTCCATGGCCAAGCCGGAAAATGCACTGAATGACCAGCAGGTGGAAGTAGTGAGGACGACCGTGATTGATGATGAAAACACATTGACGGAATGGAAACCACCGGTGCTTGCTCCTCAGGATGTCGTTGCTTACATCATTTACCGCTCCGAAACCATGAACGGGCCCTATACCCTGGTTGCCACCGTTGGAGCCAACGTGCTGAGTTACATTGACAACCATACAGCCGTTCATGAACAGAATTATTTTTACCAGATTGAAGTTGTAAACAGGTGCAATGCAGAGACCATGCTCAGCAACCTTGGCTCATCGGTGCTGCTGCTGGGTACGGCAGATGGTGTGGTAACCAGGCTGGTATGGACCGCTTACAAAGGCTGGGATACCGGTGTGTCGCAATATGTGATTGAGCGGCAGAATGCAAACGGCGGTTGGGATGTTATCAGGGTGGTGGATGGAAACACCTTCCAGGCTGAAGACAAATAACAATCCTGTTCAGCTCAGCCTCAGCCTGAAATTTTCCTGATCCTTGGATTTCTTTTCGCCATATCAATGGAAGCATTGAGCTCAAACCCGATAATGAGCAACAACACATTAAAAAAAATCCAGCTCAGAATAATTATCAGGGTACCGATAGAGCCGTAAATCTTATTATACCGGCCGAAGTGGGTGATAAAAAAGTTAAATCCCATCGAGGTGGCAATGATCAGGATGGTAGCCAGCGTGGAGCCTGCTGTAATGAACTTCCATCTTTTGCTTCGTGAGGATCTCGCTTTACCGTAAGTATATAATATGGAAATGGCTGAAAAGCATAAAGCAACCATGATGATCAACTGCCCGGCCTGAAGCAGCAGCAGCGGAAATTTGTTACCGATAACTTTTTTATGCAGCAGGTATTTTGTCGCCACCTCCGTTCCGATGGTCAGGGCTATCACTACAATAATGAGTGTTGCGAGGACAATCGTAAGTCCTACTGAAGTAATGCGCAGCTTCAGGGGTGATCTTGTTTCGCGTGTGTGATAGGTCTGACTGAATCCCTGTAACAGTGCAAACACCCCGTTGGCCGAAACATATAATGCCAGCAGAAAACCAAATGACAGCAGGCCGCCGTGCTGATGCTTGATGATGTCTTCAATGGTTTGATAGGAAGCCTGGTACGTGCTGGCCGGCAGCAGGTTTTTGATCATGAGCATCAACTGGTCCTGGAAGCCCCGTATGGGGATGTACGGGATCAGCGTAAACAGAAAAATAACGGCAGGGAACAACGCAAGAAAAAAGCTGAAGGAAGCCGACCGTGCACGCATCTGTATATCGCCTTTATTCAACCCGTGAATAAAAAAAGTTGCAACGTCATAAAGCGGCAGCCCCTCGAATCCGGGAATCCGTATACGTCTTGTCAGCTCAATAAAAGAAGTAACAAGTGGATGTTTTTGAATAAATTTCAGCATGCTGCCTGACGCTTATCATTTACCTGTTGCCTTGAGGCTCATATCCATGCTTCCGGCTGAATGGGTTAATGCGCCGCATGAAATATAATCCACACCCGATTCAGCATAACTTCGTATGGTAGCGAGCGTTATACCGCCGGATGCCTCCGTTTCAAATCTTCCGTTGATGAGAGCCACCGCTTTCTTTAATTCTTCAGGAGTAAAATTATCGAGCATGATCCGGTTTACTTTTCCGGTATCCAGGACCTGCTGTACTTCTGCCATGTTACGGGTTTCAATTTCGACTGACAGGGCCAGCTTTTTCTCGAGCAGATATTTTTCCGCTGCTAAAATGGCCTTTTCAATACCTCCTGCATAATCAATGTGATTATCCTTGATGAGTATCATATCGAACAAACCATACCGGTGATTTTCTCCGCCACCGATTTTCACAGCCCATTTTTCAATGGTCCTGCAAAGCGGTGTTGTTTTCCTGGTGTCGAGTACCTTCGTTTTTAGTCCGTGCAATGCTTCAGCATAGTGCCGGGTTAGCGTGGCAATGCCGCTCATCCGCTGCATGCAGTTTAAGACGAGCCTTTCGGAAGTAAGGATGGAGCGCGCCGGACCGCTGACATGGAAAACAATATCGCCCGGTGAAACCGCCGCGCCATCGCTGATCAGCGGTTCAAATTTCAGTGATTCATCAAATGAAGCAAATATCATCCTGGCAAGGTCCACCCCTGCAACGATGCCCGCTTCCTTGATCAGCAGCTTTGCCTTCCCTGCTGCCTGTGCATCTATGCAGGCCATGGAAGTATGATCGCCTGATCCGACATCCTCATGGAAAGCATGACCGATGAATTTAATCATATCTGAGTGTAGGTTCATGACTTGTTATTTGCAGGATGGCAAAGGTATTAAGACATCGGGATTTATCGTATAGTCTTAAAAACAAAAAAGCCACCCGGATGGATGGCTTTCTGATTTATTTCAAGGGATCATTCCTTTTCAAATCTGAGCTCCTGAATATACTCCGAACGGCCTACCTGCTTAATAAAGAAATAGGTCCTGTAATTATTTCCCTGCTGCGTGGTTAAGTTACCTATGGCGTATTTTGCTCCTTCCTTCGAAAGCCCCTGGTGAATAAGCGTAAAGCTGCGGGGGGTGTTCTTCGAAAAAAAATCCTTCAATACCTGCTCTGCCTGCGCTTTGCTGTAAACTTCTTCCTGGTTGGCGATGGTCAGATCCACATTGGTGTTAAAATATCTGGATATTTCACTGGCATTGCCCGTACGGATGGCATTGCTGATGTTTTCGTATATATCAAGGATAGCATATGCTGATAAACTGATAGCAAAAGCGGTTATCATGATGCATATCGTCTTTTTCATGGCGTAAAATTTAGCTTAATTTTTGAACGAGCAGGGTCAGCAAAAACCAAGCCAACAAGGCCCATTTTCTGAAGCTTATCCGTTGCCTGATTCAACTTTGGAGCCAGGTCACTCATATTAGTGCAATTGCTTGTAAAACAATTAATTACAGATATAGTTCGAATGGAAATGCGGGCATTTGGTTTTACCAAAGGTAAGCGATATTATTTCAATAAATTCACAAGATTATTATTTTTTTTTACCGGCCTGAAACCGGGTCACCCATGTTGCAAATCAGACCACTCCTGAAAGAACTGTTAATGCCTTCGGTCAGGGTGTTGATAATTTTTTTTTCTTTGCCCAATGCATCGCCTGTTAACATGAAAAGCAAGCCGGGTCTTATTACCGTATACGGTCTTTCAATACTCGTGGCCACCGTTAGCTTCCTGTTTTCACCGGAACCGTTGTCAATGGAGGGTTTCCATGGCAACTATATTCACATCAATAAAAAAATGGGTTTTACAGTCAATGGCGATTCCTATGCATTCTGCCAGGTTGCTGAGGAGCCTTCCAGACTGCTGATTAAAAATGAAAAACGCCAAAGCAGGCCATTGTATGCCTTGCTGGGTTCTGCATTTTCCATCCCTGTAAAAGGTATGATTGCCCTTACCGGATTTCAACCTGGAAGTGGTAACGAAACGGAAATTAAAGAAGGAGGGCGCGCTGTAATACCTGTCTTTGCCGGCTATATAATCATAAACGCCCTGGCGTTGCTATTTTCTTTGCTGCTGTTTGATTTCCTGTTAAGACGAACCGGAATAAATCAGGCTGTCATCTTCCTGCTAATCCCTTTCATGCTATTTAATGAACCGGTTAAAACTTTTTTCTGGACGGCGCACCAGCAGATATTCAATATTCTTTCACCATTATGCTGCATCTGGCTGCTGGATAAAATTTCAAACAGCAGGAACCGCATTAGCTTTATTAAGTTTTCATTGCTGAGCTTTTTAAGCGGCATATTGCTGCTGCTGTATGGAAATTTCCTGTTGCTCCTCCCTGTGATCATCGCCGGAATCTGGCTGAAGGCACGATTCAGCAGTCAGCGGATTTCAGTTGTTGCTGTTTTGAATGTTGTTTTCTTCTTTTTGCTTCCCACTTTGCTCTGGATTATGTTTCTTAATGTTTTCGCGTCAGGCTATTACAGTCATGAATTAACCAGCTACCGTCAGCTGGTATGGATCACCGATGAGTTGCAAAAGGGTATCCTTCCTTTCCTGAACAGATGGATCATCAATACCCGTATATTTATGAGTTCTCTTCATATACCTGTACTGTTTATAATCATTGCCTTCGCATTGAATTTGAAAAAGAAAATAAGGCTGCCGGTGAGCAGGCTCTCGCTCAAAATGGCGGCATTCATTATTTTCATCCTCTTTTTTCTCTTCCACTGGGCACTCGGCTTTTATGCCAGCCGGCTCAGCTTTGCACTGGTTCCTCCGTTGCTGGTGATCATTGCATTAAGCATGGATCACCGTTTTATCATATCACCATACCGTTATATTTCCTTTTCAGTGGTACTGATCTGGATCGTATATCAGGTCGCCAGTTACGGACCGTTCTATTAAATACAGAAAATAACAGACCCCCGGTTAATAAAACACAGAGTAAATGCGGATTAAGCTGCTTCTTTCCGGAAAAACAACACCTGAATATCTTCAGGAAGGTCTGGCCATATATGAAAAACGCATCGGTTATTATGCGCCGTTTGAAATTGTCTTTCTGCCTGAACCGCGGCTCAGCAAATCCATGACTGTTCCGCAGATGAAAGCTGCTGAATCTGATATTTTCGCAAAGGTGCTTCGTGAAAACGACTACCTCGTCCTGCTTGATGAAAAAGGAAAACAGTTCAGCTCTGTTTCATTTTCATCCTTTCTTGCAGATTTTCAGCAAAGTGGAAAAGGGCAGCTCCTGTTTGCAATTGGAAGTGCGCACGGTTTTGACGAGCGACTGAAAAAAAGAGCGAACTTATTGATTTCACTTTCACCGCTTACCTTTCCGCATCAGCTTGCAAGATTGATTTTCGCTGAACAGCTTTACAGGGCTTTTACCATCATTAAAAAGGAACCGTATCATCACAGCTGAAGAGGAAGAGGATCTTTTTTTACAACTTCATCATATACTTTTCTGAACAGCTCTATGCCGGTTGCAAGCGAATAATACTGCTCAGCTCCTGCTCTTATCAGTCCGGGATCCCGCTTCAACAGCTCATCTATCCGGCCAATAACATGATCATAGGCTGCATCATTAAATTCTTTTACAAGTATTCCTGCATTGGATTCCTGCATGATTTTGTCGGTATCACCGATTCCGCTGTTACAGATAAGCGGGATGCCCATGCCCATTATTTCTCCCTGCTTGGTGGGTGATGAGGCCTTCTTTGAAAAATCGGGTCGGATAAAAAAAACAGCAACCATGAAAAGATCCAGTAAAGAAGGCAGATCGCTTCGTGCTGAAAAAGTGATCCGTATCCTTCCGGCATCAATGCCTTTTTTTCCGGCTGCTTCCAGGATCAGCGAGTCAGGCTCCATGGTAACAAAGAGGAAAACTGCCTGCGGCTTGAACCTGAGCAGACGTTTGAAAAAGTCAAGCATTTCATCAAGCATATACCAGGTACCGATGGCGCCCAGGTATCCCAGCACAAAATCGTTATCATCAATATGCAGCTTGTTTTTCCAGTTCAACCTGCTTTCCCCGTTTACATGTGAATGTGAAAAATGATTCAGATCGGCACAGCAGGGGATCACCTGCACCGGCAACGGTTCATTTTCCTTCAGCTTCCAGCGCTGCATTTCTTCCGCTGCGTTGGCTGTGAGCGAGATCACCTTATCAGCATGCAGCAGGAATTGCTTTTCCTTTCTCTTAAAATAATGATAGATTATTCTGTACAACGGATTTCGCTGATCCCACAGCTTTCCGTCCACCCGTTCATCAGCCCAGAAACCGCGCATATCAAAAATAAAAGGGATGCCGTATTTTTTTTTCATCCTCAGCCCCGTCAATGCAGTGATGTAACTCCTGCAATGGACTGCACCAAAGGATTTTATTTTCATCAGCCCTGCTGTTTTCCTTCTCAGCCTGCAGATGTCGTAAAGGGTTGCAATCACAGGCGGCTTTCTCGTATAGGATAACGGTTGCCAGCTGATCCTGTGATGCCTGAGCAAACCACCGACCAGGTCCTTATACTGATCGTAGCGTTCCTTTTTTTCAAAGCTCACCAGGGTTATGTCGTATCCTGCTGCCGACAGTCCGGCCAGGTAGGGAATGACCTGTGACTGGCCCAGCGGGTCGGTCATTCCATCATATGACATATACAGGATGTCCAATTTTTTCGTTATTTTACGCAAAATTAGCAGAAAGAATTTAACAGCTTTTTTAAGTCAGGAAATGCAGGCCGGCAGATTAAAATACACGAGCGCATGAAACATTTTGGTTTTATTGATTTACTCCTCACCCCGCTTGTTGTATTTATCATCTATGCTTTTGCTAACCAGATAAAAAACAAGAACATTGCAGAATATCCTGAATACAAGTATTTTCTTCCGGGTCTTTCGGTGAAGATCTTCGGTGCCCTTTCCCTGCTTTTCATTTACGGGGTTTATTACGGCGGTGGCGATACGATGAATTATTTCTTCGATTCCACCGTCATGTGCAAGCTGCTGTTGAAAAACCCGGCCGGTTTTTTTGAAGTGCTGGTGCATGGTTCAAGCAACCGCAACTACCTTTATTTTGACCAGGAAACCGGCTGGCCGCATTACTTCTTTGATAAGCCTACTTTCATGGTGGTGAGGATTGTTTGCATTGTCTGCCTGGCTGCTTTTCAGAGTGTAATGGTTACCAACATATTCGTTGCTACCCTCTCTTTTATGGGAGTGTGGAAGCTTTACCAGGTCTTTATCCGGGAATTCCCGGCGCTTACCAGGGAAATGGCCATAGCTGTTTTCTTTATCCCTTCTGTTTTTTTCTGGGGTTCAGGGGTACTAAAAGACACGATCACTTTCAGCATGATCGGCATTTATTTGCACAATTTTTATTTCATTTTCATAAAAAGGAAATTAGGCTTTTTTAAAATTATTGGTCTGCTTGTGTCAAGTTATACCATTCTGAGCATCAAGCCTTATATCATACTCGCGCTGATTGCCTCCTCCACCGTCTGGCTGGCCATGAATTACATTGGCAGGATCAAAGGTGGAATTGCACGGACAGCCGTGGCTCCCATGCTGATCATCATCTCTGCTTTCCTGGGATATACGTTTCTCAATTCGCTCGGAACACAACTGGGGGTTTATTCGGTCGACAAAGTACTGGAAAGGGCCGTTGTTACCCAGCGTGACCTTAAAGCCGACTACTACCGCGGCAACAGCTTCGACATCGGTGAATTCGATGCTACTTTTTCAAGCATGTTAAGTAAAGCCCCCATTGCTATTGTTTCCGCCCTGTTCCGTCCCACGCTCCTGGAAGCAAAAAACCCTGTTATGTTTATTTCCGGTATTGAAAATTTCGTCCTCCTCTTTTTCACCATCCGAATTTTAATCAAGACGAGGATCATCGGATTCCTACGTTTCTTCGCCAAAAATCACCTGCTTACTTTCAGCCTTATTTTCAGCCTGTTCTTTGCTTTTTCAGTGGGAATTTCAACGTCCAATTTCGGCAGCCTGGTGCGCTACCGTATTCCGATCCTGCCCTTTTATGTGGGAAGCCTCTATATCATTTACCATTATTACAACGTGGCTGCCGCTAAAAGAGAAACAGATCTGAAACTTGATTTTGAGATGCAGGCAAGGAAGTCACTGCTCTCCTGAGGCAGGTTATGGCTGGTTTTTTCGGAACCAGATATGAAGCACCACAAGCAGCCAGATCCTGTTGTAAAGATAATCACGGCCATCGAAAAAATCCTTCACCAGCTTTTTCACTGCAGCATAGTCCACGATATTGTAATGCCGGATGGTACTTTCGGAAAGATAGTCATCAATCAGGTATTTCAGCTCATTGCGCAGCCAGATGTTGAGCGGGATGGCAAACCCCTGCTTGGGCCTGTTGAACAGCTCTTTCGGAATGTACTGAAAAAGGATCTTTTTCAGGATGTATTTGCTGATGCCATTCCTGTATTTAAGTTCAGGTGAGAGGTTTAGTGCAAACTCAACCACACGATGGTCAAGATAAGGTACCCTGGTTTCGAGTGAATAACGCATGCTGGCCCGGTCTACTTTGGTAAGCAGGTCGTCGGGCAGATAATACTGCAGGTCAAACAAAGCTTGTGACTCCATGGCAGTCAGATTTCTTTCCCTTACATGTACACTTTTGGAATCCAGTGGCTCATCGTAAATCCGTAAGAGGCTGGCTGACCGGGTGTATTCCTTTACCTCCGAGCTGCCTTTGTAATCAGGATTAAGCAGATCTTCAAGCTCCCATTCGGTAAACATATACTGCTCCTGTGAAAAGATGTGACTTTTTATCTTCTTGGGATCGTGGTAATCCAGCAGCCGGCTCACACGCTTATAACGATTAGGCATACGTGCAAATGCCCAGGAGATTGGCTTTCGTCCCATCTTCAGCACAGGGTTGTCGAGCCACCTTGCCCATTTATAAGCACCATATCCGAAGAACAGCTCATCACCTCCTTCACCTGACAGGGTAACAGTTACATATTGCTTGGCCAGCTTGGAAACAAGCATGGTGGGTATGGCAGATGAATCGGAAAAAGGCTCGTCATAAGCCTCCAAAACGGGATCAATAAGCTGTATGGCATCCTTATACGAAACAATGAACTCATGATGATCGGTGCCGAGGTAATTGGCAATGGCCTTGGCATACTCCGATTCATTGTGCGAATTCTCTTCAAAACCAATTGAAAACGTATTTACCTTAACGCTCGACAGGCCCACAGCCTGTGCTGTAACAAGGCTCGAATCAATTCCTCCGCTCAGGAAAACCCCGAAAGGAACATCGCTTTTGAGCTGGTACTGCACCGAGCTGATGATCAGGTCGCTCAGCTTAACGAGTGCCTGCTCCTTGTCTTCAACCACCTTGCTGCTGATTTTATTCTGAATATTCCAGTAGCGAGTCTGCTCCATTCCCGATTTTGAAACCTTCAGGTAAGAGCCCGGTGTCATTTTATAAATGTTGCGATAGATGCTGCCCGGAGTTGGAATATATCCCAGGTGTAAAAAATCCCTGATGGCATCCTTGTTCACCTCCCTTGGAATGGCATCCACACATTTGAAGGCCTTCAGCTCTGAACAGAAAGCAAAATTCACCTCATCCCAGTAATAATAAACCGGCTTGATGCCAAGCCTGTCTCTGAAAATATACAGTTCCTGCTGTTGCTTGTCATAGATAGCCAGCGCAAACATGCCATTGAGCTGGTTGACAAAATCAGGTCCGTAAGCGATAAATGCCTCCAGGATGATCTCTGTATCACTGGATGTTTTAAACTGTATTTCTTCGTTTTTCCGGGTATTGGTCTTCAGCCTGGCACCGATCTCCCTGAAATTATAAACCTCTCCATTATAAATGATCACATAGCGTCCGTTGCCTGAAGTCATCGGCTGGTTGGCACGGGCGGAAAGGTCAATGATGCTCAGCCTTCGATGGCCAAGCCCTGCAACACCGTCAAAAAAATAGCCTTCTGCATCCGGACCACGGTGCTTAAGCGAATCCGTCATCCGGTGCAGATCCGATTCAGTGAATTTATTGCTTTGGAAAGAGTAGAAGCCTGCTATGCCGCACACAGAGTAAACACCTTTAAATTTTGAGGGGTTTCGGGATCAAAGGTATTATTAATCATCTGATAATAAAATAAAGCGTGGTGAACGTCATCATCCGCAAAGGGAGATGCTTTGACAGATCAGTTAATAATAAGATTTACATCTTTTTATCAACAGATTTTCAAGACGGTGTTAGTAAAAATGAATCCATCAGGATTTTAAATAATTAGAAAAATGTATTTGAAATAATAATTTTGCGGCACCAAATGCTAAAATAATACCATGACCTTAATTCGTTTTAAAGCCCTTGAAAGAAGCATCAACAGGCCTTCCGTTACTGTGACTGCCCCGCACAGCAAGATTTCGGAATTCTTTGCGACCAATGTATTTAACAAGGATACGATGCATAAATACATGTCGAAAGATGCCCATAACATGATGATCTCAGCGATAGAAACCGGGCATAAAATCGACAGGAAAGTGGCCGAGCAGGTTGCTGCTGCCATGAAAACATGGGCCATTGAGAAAGGCGCAACCCATTATACACATTGGTTTCAGCCACTCACCGGCTCCACTGCCGAAAAGCATGATTCGTTTTTTGAGCTGAGCGGAGGTCAAAAAGCAGTGGAGAATTTTTCGAGCAGTGCGCTGGTGCAGCAGGAACCGGATGCGTCATCGTTTCCCAGCGGAGGGATCAGGAATACATTTGAGGCCCGTGGTTATACAGCCTGGGACCCCAGCTCACCCGCATTCATCATGGACAATCCTTCGGGCAAAACCCTTTGCATTCCCACCATCTTTGTATCCTATACCGGCGAAACGCTCGATTATAAGGCACCATTACTCAAAGCCCTTGCAGCGCTTGACAAAGCAGCCGTTGATGTCTGTAATTTCTTTGATAAGAACGTCAACAAGGTAATTGCAACACTGGGCATTGAACAGGAATATTTCCTCGTTGATACTGCTTTATTCAATGCGCGTCATGACCTTGCACTGACAGGAAGAACGGTATTCGGCCATGAACCGGCGAAAGGACAGCAGCTCGAAGACCATTATTTCGGAAGCATTCCATCCAGGGTTTACGCTTTCATGGTTGATTTTGAAACCGAAGCTTTCAAGCTGGGTATTCCGCTTAAGACTAGGCATAATGAGGTTGCTCCGAGCCAGTTTGAATGTGCGCCTGTATTTGAAGAAATCAACCTGGCTGTTGATCACAACCAGCTCCTGATGGACGTGATGGATAAAGTTGCCAGAAAGCATGAGTTTAAAGTGCTGCTGCATGAAAAACCGTATGCCGGCATCAATGGATCAGGCAAACACAACAACTGGTCGCTGGGAACAAATACCGGGAAAAATCTGCTGTCACCAGGCAAAACTCCCAAGCACAACCTGCAGTTCCTCACCTTCTTCATCAATACCATTAAAGCGGTTCATGACCACGCCGACCTGCTCCGGGCAAGCATTGCATCTGCAAGCAACGATCACCGGCTTGGGGCAAATGAAGCCCCTCCGGCCATCATGTCGGTCTTCCTTGGCGAACAGCTTACCAATGTGCTGAATGAAATTGAAAAGAAAGTCAAGAATGAAAAGATGACGCAGGAAGAAAAATCAGAGCTCACCCTGAACATCGGTAAGATCCCTGAAATCCTGCTTGATAATACCGACCGCAACAGGACTTCTCCCTTTGCCTTTACAGGAAATAAATTTGAGTTCAGGGCCGTAGGATCTTCTGCCAACTGTTCTTCTTCCATGATTGTGCTCAATACCATTGTGGCCAACCAGCTTACTGAATTCAAAAAAGAAGTGGATGTGCTGACCAGGAAAGGAATTAACCAGGACGAAGCCATTTTAAAAGTGCTCCGCAATTACATCGTTGAATCAAAACGGATCCGTTTCGAAGGCAATGGATACGGCGAGGAATGGGTAAAGGAAGCCAGGAAGAGAGGCCTTTCCAACATCACCACCACGCCGCTGGCGCTGGATGCATATATTTCCAAAAAATCGCTGGACCTGTTCGAAAAGAACAACATATTTTCACACCGGGAAGCGGAAGCAAGGCATGACATCCTGCTGGAAATTTATACTAAAAAAATTCAGATTGAATCCAGGGTTATCGGCGACCTTGCGCTTAATCACATCATACCAACAGCTATAAAATATCAGACCCTGCTGATTCAAAATGTCGAAGGACTGAAGGAAATCAAGATGAAAGGCGATACCTACAGCACCCAGGTTGATATGATCAGGGAGATTTCAGCGCACATTCTCTCCATCCGCAACGACGTGACCAAAATGATTGAAGCACGCAAAAAAGCAAACAGCATCACCAATACAAGGGCGAAAGCGATTGCTTACTGCGATAAGGTAAAAGCCTTCTTTGATCCGATCCGTTATCACGTCGACAAGCTTGAAATGATCGTCGACGATGAGAACTGGCCACTACCCAAATACAGGGAAATGGTGTCCATTCGTTGATCATGAGATATACAAATGGAAATACTGCTGATGAAAGCAGGATTTTTTTCTATCTTGCAGGCTGAAATATAGTCGGCACATTGGTGATTTATATTGTTAATACAATGATCTTACGCAGATTAGTTAATGTATAATTACCTCGTATATACCTGAAATACACTTCCTTCTCCCATAGCGGTTATTTTCTCTATTTTTTTGTTTTAAAGAAAAAAATTTTTTTCTTTGCCTTTCATTAATTTTCAACCAAACCCAAAAGACCATAATCCATCTGATATGAAACAAACAGGTTTTTTTATCGCACTGATCCTTGCATGCATATTTGCATTACCGGTAGATGCTCAGAAGCAAAAGAAGAGTAAGATGCCGAAAGCCGACAGGGCTTACAATAATGCTGAATATTCCAAGGCCATTGATCTGTACAAAAAAGCGTACACTAAAAAAACCAAGCAGGTAAAGGCTGAAGCCGCCTACAAATGCGGAGAGTGTTACCGTAATATTTCTGATTACAAAGAAGCTGCCAACTGGTACGATAAAGCCATCAAAGCAGGTTACCACGATGATTCAGCCATCCTGAAACTTGCTGAAGCCCTGAAATCAAGCGGAAAATATGATGAAGCCATTGTGCAGTACAACAACTACAAAGCCAAGCATCCCGACGACACCAAGGTGGATGACGCCATTCAGTCGAGCACCCGTGCACAGGGCTGGAGAGACAAGCCAACCCGTTTTAAAGTCAATGGCTTTACGGCTGTAAACACAAAATACTACGATTTCGGCTCTTTCCTTAACCCGGCTGATAAAACCACCATGTATTTTACTTCCTCAAGGGAAGAATCAGCAGGTGATGACAATGATAAATGGATCGGTGAAAAGTTTTTTGACCTGTTCAAAACGGTGAAAGACAACAACGGCAAATGGAGCATGCCTGCATTGGTTGGTACTTCCATTAACTCAGATGCCAGCGACGGATCTGCCTGTATTGACAGCAAAGGAACCACGCTTTATTTTTCAAGGGTTCCCAAAGTGAAAAACAAAGCCTACATCGGAAAAATTTTCAAAACCACGCTAAACGGAACCACCTGGAGTGATCCCGAAGGCATTACGATCAACAGTGATGAATATACTGTCGGTCAGCCTGCTTTAACTGCTGATGACCAAACCATGTACTTTGTTTCTGATATGCCCGGAGGATTGGGCGGTCATGATATCTGGATGAGCATTTACAACAAGGACAACAGCTCATGGGGAACTCCGGTAAACCTTGGTGCTGCGGTTAATACCCCTGGCGATGAAATGTTCCCTGTAGTAGGACCGAACGGCAAGCTTTATTTCTCCAGCAACGGCCATTCAGGTATGGGCGGTCTTGACCTGTTCTGGACCTCCAATGAAGGCGGTTCCTGGTCAGAGCCTGTAAATATGCAGTCTCCCGTTAATTCAGCGGGCGACGATTTTTCCATGTTCTGGGAAACAGCAACTACCGGTTACCTCTCTTCCAACCGCGAAGGTGGTTCAGGTCAGGATGACATTTACACTTTTGAAGTTCCTCCTCCTGTCTTCTGGATCAGGGGTAAAGTTTATGATACGGATACCAAAGCTCCCATTGCAGGCGCAAAAGTTGAACTTTTCGGCAGCGACGGAACCAACCTGAGCTTCGTTACCGGTGAAGATGGTACCTACCGGTATGACCTCAAACCTGAAACCAAGTATAAAGTGTCTGCTTCCTTTACCGGTTACCTCACCAAATTCCTCGAAGTATCCACTGTTGGAATACCTGAAGATAAGGAATTCATCGGCGACTTTGACTTCCCGCTGCAGTCAACCGAAAAACCGATTCCAATGCCTGATATCTACTACGATCTTGACAAGGCAACCCTGCGTCCTGAATCCAAGAAAGAACTTGATAAGCTGATCAAGGTGCTGGATGATAACCCAACAATCGTGATCAAGATCATGTCACATACTGACTTCAGGGCTGACGATAACTACAACCAGAAGCTGTCTGAGCGTCGCGCCAAGTCAGTTGTTGATTACCTGATCAAATCCGGTGTGGATAAAGACAGGTTGATGTCACAGGGTATGGGAGAAGGTTCACCAAGGGTGATTCCGCCAATGCCAATGGCTGAGCAGTATGCTCCGTTCCAGGCTGGTGATGTGCTCACGGAAGAATACATCAAGAAGCTGAATAAGGCAGACTTTGAAAAAGCCAACCAGCTCAACAGGTGGACTGAATTCAAAGTGGAAAGAACTGACTTTGTTCCCAAGCAATAATCGCATATAAAATCACCAAAGGCCCCGTCGTAACGGGGCCTTTTTTTTGCACCTTTGCAGCAATGACGGATCCCAAACAGGCACAGGCCGGTGAAACCGACCGGTATAAAAAGCGCGGCGTTTCGGCCGAAAAAGAAGACGTGCACCAGGCCATTGCCGGCGTCGACAAAGGTCTTTTTCCAAAAGCTTTTTGCAAGATCACACCGGATTTTTTAGGTAATGATCCGGCATATTGCAACATCATGCATGCCGACGGCGCAGGAACAAAATCTTCACTTGCTTATGCTTACTGGAAAGAAACCGGCGATCTGACAGTGTGGAAAGGTATTGCGCAGGATGCACTGGTTATGAATCTCGATGACCTGCTTTGCGTGGGTGCAACTGACAACATCCTGTTATCATCCACCATTGGCCGCAACAAGCACCTTATTCCCGGCCAGGTGATAGCAGCGATCATCAACGGCACAGAAGAGTTGGTTGGAGCCCTGAAGGGACACGGCATCAGCATGCATACCACTGGAGGCGAAACAGCTGATGTAGGCGATTTGGTCAGGACCATCATTGTGGATTCAACCGTTACCTGCAGGATGAAAAGGCAGGATGTTATTGATAACAGCAACATCCGGCCGGGCGACGTTATCGTAGGACTTTCGTCTTACGGCCAGGCAACATATGAAAATGAGTACAATGGCGGCATGGGCAGCAACGGACTAACTTCAGCCAGGCATGATATCTTCAGCAAGGAAACAGGAAGGAAATATCCTGAAACGTATGATCCTGCCACCGGTGATGAGTTTACCTATTCAGGCGCCCTTTCACTGACAGATGTGATTGAAATCAATAATAATTCATGGAAGCTGGCAGGTAAAGGCAAAACAAAAAATGAACCGGGAACAATCAATATAACAGCAGGAAAGCTGGTGCTTTCGCCTACCAGGACGTATGCCCCTGTGATAAAAAAAGTACTTGAGCAGTTCAGGCCGCAGATTCACGGCATGGTCCATTGCAGCGGTGGCGGCCAGACCAAGGTGCTGCATTTTATTGATAACCTCCATGTTATTAAGGACCAGCTGTTCGACATCCCTCCCCTTTTTGAACTAATTCAACAGCAATCGGGAACCACCTGGGAAGAAATGTATAAGGTATTCAACATGGGTCACCGCATGGAAATTTATGTTCCGGAAGCATATGCTGAAGAGATTTGTGCAATTGCTTCTGCTTTCAATATCAGGGCACAGCTAATCGGTCGCTGTGAAAAAACTATTGGAAAAAAGCTGACGATCCAAAGCACCAAAGGAAGCTTTGTATATGGCAGCTGAAAAAAGCAAATGAGCATTTCAGAACCCAAAGCCTATTTTAAATCACTGGACTGTCTGCGTTTTTTTGCTTTCTTAATGGTTTTTCTTCAGCATGCATTCCCCCCTGCGATTCATGTCCTGCAAACGAGTGTTTATTTGAACACCCTGGTGAATGTGATTCGTAATGGCAGTTTGGGCGTGTCGTTTTTCTTTGTGCTCAGTGGTTTCCTGATTACCCATTTGCTTTTAATGGAAAAAAAAAGAACCGGAACCGTTCATGTCGGATTCTTTTATATCAGGAGGATTTTACGGATATGGCCTTTATATTATGCTGTATTGATTTTCACGCTTCTTTTATATCCTCAGATCAGGATCCTGCTTGGACATGAATATTTTGAATACGGCTACCGTAACATCATGGAATTTTGCTTCCTTACTAATTTTGACATGATTAATTTATTGGAAAATTTTCCCGGAAAGGATTCAATCATGGTCAACATTACATGGTCAGTGGCTATTGAAGAACAGTTTTATCTGGTATGGCCATTGCTGTTTTTTTTTATTAAAGAAAAATATTACTGGTGCATTTTTCCAGTCGTAATTTCAGGAAGTCTCATTTTTCGTTTGTTACATATGGACGATGGTCTTGTTTTGTGGCTGCACACGATATCGGTAATTAACGACATGGCTATTGGCGGTTTGGCCGCTTATTCAGCGCTCTATTACCAGCGCTTCCTGGAAGGGATCAAAGCGCTGAAACGCATTTGGATCATTATCATTTATGTTTGCGGATTTTCACTTATTTATTTACAGCAACTGCTACCGGTGCCTGACTGGTATACCTCCACAGCCAGGATTTTAACCACTGCCTTTTTTGCTTTTATTATTCTTGAGCAAAACTATTCTCAACACTCATTTAAAAAATACAGTGACTGGAAACTCCTTTCCTTTTTAGGCACTCTTACCTATGGCCTTTATCTGCTTCATCAGATTTGCATTCATTTTGTTTCCCTTCTGTGGGAGAAATTACCCTTTCATTTCAATATACATTCAGCGGCTTTCATGATCGGATTTATTTCATTTTTGCTTTCATTTCTTGTCAGTTATATTTCCTACAGTTATTTCGAAAGCTATTTCCTCCGGCTTAAAAATAAATTTTCATTTTTGCAGCCATCAGGTAAGGTACAGCGTATCAGCGCATCAGCCGAACGCTAGCGAAATGGCGGTATTTTGTTACCTTTGCAGACGAAAAAAAATACCTTATGCTTGATAAGTTAGCGGCAATCAAACAGCGATGGGAGGAGATCGGTGTGGAGATCAGCAGCCCGGATGTGATGCAGGATATGAAAAGATATGCCAGCCTGAGCAAGTCATATAAAGAGTTGCAGGAAGTGGTGGAAGCATATGAATCATATAAGAACGTACTGAGCAACATCGAGAATGCCCGCAATGTCATTTCAAATGAAAAGGACGACGATTTCAGGGAAATGGCCAAGGCTGAGCTCGAGGAGCTGACCATTCGACGTGATAAGCTGGAAGAGGAGATCAGGCTCCTCCTTGTTCCCTCCGATCCCGAAGACAGCAAAAATGCAATTATCGAAATCCGTGCGGGCACCGGGGGGGATGAAGCCAGCATTTTTGCAGGAGACCTCTATCGTATGTATACCCGTTATTGCGAAACACGGGGTTGGAAGACCGAGCTGGTGGATTTTAACGACGGCACCAATGGCGGATTCAAGGAAGTGATCTTTAACGTGATCGGCAATAAATCATACGGACAGCTTAAATACGAATCAGGGGTGCACCGCGTGCAGCGTGTTCCCCAAACCGAAACGCAGGGAAGGGTTCATACTTCGGCAGCAACAGTGGTTGTGATGCCTGAAGCCGATGAGCTCGATGTGGATGTAAAGGAAAATGATATACGCACCGATACCTTCTGCTCATCAGGACCCGGTGGCCAGTCGGTGAATACGACAAAATCTGCCGTAAGGCTCACACACATTCCAACCGGTATTGTGGTGCAGTGCCAGGACCAGAAGTCGCAGCTGAAAAATTACGACAAGGCACTGCAGGTATTGCGGACACGGATATACGAAGTGGAATACAACAAACGGATGGAAGAGATGTCGAAAAAAAGGAAGACCATGATCTCCACCGGCGACCGCTCTGCAAAGATCCGTACTTACAACTATCCGCAAAGCCGCGTTACCGACCACCGCATCGGCCTTACTGCCTATAACCTCCCTACGTTTGTCAATGGCGATATACAGGACTTCATTGATGCCCTGCAGCTGGCCGAAAATGCCGAACGGATGAAAGAAACTGTTGCCTGATATACCATCCCGATATGATGAAACCGGATCAGTCCTACATACATAACCCTAACCCGCTTTCCATACCATGACCAGGGAAGATCTTTTCACGCAGATCTGTTCGAAAAAATCTTACCTCTGCATCGGCCTTGACCCGGATCCTGCAAAGATACCGCAACACTTAATGGTATACGAAGATCCCGTTTTTGAATTCAACAGGCAGATCATTGAAGCGACTAAAGAATACTGCATCGCTTACAAGCCCAACCTGGCCTTTTATGAAAGCATGGGACCAAAGGGTTTGATGAGTCTTGAAAAAACCATGGCATGCATCCCGCGGGGTGTTTTCACCATAGCCGATGCCAAGCGCGGCGACATCGGCAACACCTCCACCCTGTATGCAAAAGCCTATTTCGAATATTTTCAGTTTGATGCCATCACCGTTGCACCTTATATGGGCGAAGACTCCGTGAAGCCGTTCCTGGATTTCAAAAACAAATGGGTCATCCTGCTCGCACTTACCTCCAACAAGGGCGCTTCCGACTTCCAGGTGCTGACGGTAGAACACCAGGGAGGAAATAAAAAGCTGTATGAAACGGTGATTGAAAAATCAATAGAATGGGGTAATTCCGGCAACATGATGTATGTGACGGGTGCCACACGGGCTGATCACCTTAAGCATATACGTAAAATGCTGCCCGACCATTTCCTGCTCGTTCCGGGCATCGGCGCCCAGGGTGGCAGCCTCGAAGAAGTTTCGGTTAACGGTTTAAATGCACAGGGCGGCCTGCTCGTCAACTCTTCACGCCAGATCCTGTATGCATCCTCAGGAAAAGACTTTGCATCAAAAGCCGGTGCTGAAGCACGGCTTGTTCAGCAGGAAATGGAAAAGCACCTGCAAAATAAAGGTCTGTTGTCTTAACGTCCCGTGACGACCAGCTTTGCAGCAAAGTTCCGGTGTCCGGTAACCACACGGAGAAAATAAATTCCCTGCTGCAGGTTTTTTAAATCGGTCCGCATGCCGGGTGTTACCTGACCTGTGCGCTCAAACACCGTTTTGCCCTGCATATCGGTTAAGCTGATTGTTGCTTCAACACCTGTTTCGTTCCAGACAATTTGTGCAGATTCAGCTGCAGGATTAGGAAATAGCAGGAATGGCAGTGCTGCATCATGTTCCCCGATGCCCACACCTGTTGAGTTGCATTCGATCCCCGTAGTTACCGGTGCATTGGTTTTGATGATCACAACAGCTGCTTCCGTTCCGCCATTGGTAAATGTTCCGTCGGAGCTGTCGGAAGGTGTAAATACAGTAGAGAACAGCTGGGGACTTGCCTGGTTGCAACCTGATCCACCCAGGTCATTTGTTTTAATCAGGTATGCATCATTCTGAACCGCACCAAATCCTCCCGTCAGTCCTCCAAGTACATAACCGCCGTCATCACACAACGCTGACGACCAGGAAACAGCAACATTCACCGACGGCCCGTAAGTTTTAGACCACAACACATTTCCGGTAGTATCGGTCCTGAGCAAAAAATCATTGTCGATGGATCCAACCGGACTCTGAACTTTTGCCTGTCCGCTGATCAGGATGCCATCTCCTGTTCCCCATAAAACCGTACGTGCCCTTTCAGCATCGGTGGTGCCGTAGGTATTAAACCAGGTCACATCACCGTTTTCCTGTGTTCTGAGGATAAATGCATCGTCCTGTCCGGTGCCGAAGCTTGCCGTATATCCTGCAATAACAAACCCTCCAGTAAGTGACTGTTTCACCGAAAAGCCCTGCTCTGAATTTGATCCGCCATAATTCCTGATCCATTGTTTATTTCCGCTTGCATCCAGTCGTGCGGCAAAAATATCGAAGAGCCGGAAGCTTGAAACATACGTATAGCCTGTCACCACGCAACCGCCATCGTTGGTGACATCCACTGCAAAAAGCTGCTGATCGCTGTTTTGTGTAATGGCTTTTGCCCACAGCATGGTACCATTTGCATCTGTTCTTACCACATAGCCCGCCTGACTTGTTACTCCTCCAAATGAAGAAGTGGTACCTGCAATCACAAACCCTGAATCGGGCATCACTGCCAGTGCATGGGCTTCATCGTTGGCAGCGCCTCCATAAGTTTTGCTCCAGGCAACAACGCCTGATGAATTGATCCTGAAAAGCAAAAAATCGTCAGTAAGAGTATCCTGACTTAATCCGTATGTATATCCTGCAACAACATATCCCCCTGCAGGATCTTTTTTTATGCCAACTCCAAAATCATTTCCGGTTGAACCGTATGCCTTGCTCCATTGTACAATGCCGGCATCGTCTGTTTTAATAACCAGGATATCGGTTTGTCCGGCACCAAAGCTTTCCGTCGTACCGCACATGATAAATCCCTGATCGGGAGTCTGTATCACTTCCTGTATGTCGTCGTAGCCAGGTCCGCCGTAGAGATGCTGGAACTTTATTTGAGCAGCCAGGTTTTCAGCAACAGCAATACAAATTAAAATAAGTAGTGTTTTTTTCATGTGTCTATATTACTGATCAAATTTAAGAATAAAAACCGGACAATAAATCATGTCCCATAGAGGTGCCACCTGGCCGGATAAAATTATTATGCCAGCTGCTTCCTGAAAAATTTCTCATCCACATTTACAAAATACAGCTTTTGCCTGGCCCTTGTGGCTGCCGTGTAAAGCCACCGCAAAAATTCAGGATTGTACATTTCTTCTGACATATAACCCGGATCAACCAGCACTTCATTCCACTGCCCGCCCTGCGCCTTATGGCAGGTTACCGCATAACTGAATTTCACCTGCAATGCATGGAGGTAAGGATCCTGGTAAACCTTTTTATAGTTGATCTTAGTGCCGTTTAAATACGTCTGCGCAACCTCGTTAAAAAGTCGTTTTGAATCCACTGCACTAAGCGCCGGTGTCTCGCTGGTAATGGTATCGAGCAGCAACAATGCTTCAACATCCGCTTCATCGGCGTAGTCAACAAGCCTGATGATGGCAGAGGCGAAATGAAAACCGAATTTTTCTTCTCTTTTAAGGATCCGTTTTATACGTATAATGTCACCGTTAGCAATGAACTTTGATCCGGCAGATTCTTCCAGCCAGTGGTAATTGTTCCTGACCACCATCAGGCTGTCGCCGCTGCTGATCTCTTCTTCCCTACCAAGCACGTTCATCCTGATAAAGTGGTTGTATTTATTGGCCTGCCTGTTCGAACGGCAAACGATCAGCACCTCATCTTCGAACCGGCCTCCGTATTTATCCATGATCAGCTCCCCTGCTTCATTTCCGTAAAGTGCCGACACATCTGCAAAGCCTTCCGACTTAAGCACGGGAAAATTTTCCTTCCTCCGCACCAGCATCCGAAGGGCTGTGGCATTCATCAGGATGCCTGATTCCCTTGCCTGCCTTACCACTTCCTTCATTTCGAAATGGTAAACCTTTGTCTGAAATATGGAACCGATAAAAGCAGGGTCCAGCGATTTGCTTTCCGTTTCATTGACAGGCGGTAATTGTGCCGTGTCGCCCGAAAGCACCAGCATGCAGTTCTGCTTGTCATATACGTAAGAGAACAGGTCATGCAACAGGCTCCGGTCACCGAATAATCCACCGCTTTCCGCCTGGTTGCTGATCATGGACGCTTCATCGACAATGTAAATGGTATTGGGCTTCCTGTTCAGGTTGTTCAGGGTTATGTTTATTCCCCCGGTTTTTTCGGGAGCAACCATGTATATTTTTTTATGGATGGTGAGCGCTTCCATTCCTGAATAGCTGCTCATCACCTTGGCTGCACGACCCGTTGGCGCCAGCAAAACAACATGATAACCCACCGTGCTCATGGTCCTGGCAAGCGCATTGATAAAAGTGGTTTTCCCTGTACCTGCATAGCCCCTGAGCAGGAACGTCTTCCTTTGTCCGGTGTCATTGAAAAAAGCTTCAAACATGCCTGCAAGTGCAACCTGGTCACCGGTTGGGGCATGGGTAAGGTTGCTCAGTAGTTGTTGCTGTAACATGTTGAATGGGGAAGATATGCAGGTGTGAATTTATTGTCAGCTTACCCTGCTCCAGTTTGCTGCATAGTCTGCATCAGTTTCCAGGCAGCGCGCAATGCAGCTGTTTTCAGGCATGGAAAGCAGGGGGTCCTCTTTCATGATCCGGATGGCTGCTGCCCTTGCTGTTTCAAGGATCTGTGTGTCCTTTGAAAGGTCGGCGATACGAAAATTGAGCAGGCCGCTTTGCTGTGTTCCTGTGAGGTCGCCCGGCCCGCGAAGCTTCAGGTCGGTTTCGGCAATTTCAAATCCGTCGTTGGTCCGGACCATTGTTTCCATTCTTGAACGGCTGTCAGCGCCAAGCTTGTAATCAGTGACCATGATGCAGTAGCTTTGATCGGCACCGCGTCCTACCCTGCCCCGCAGCTGATGAAGCTGTGAAAGTCCGAAACGCTGTGCGCTTTCAATCACCATCACGGAAGCGTTCGGAACGTTTACACCGACTTCGATCACCGTGGTAGCGACCATGATATGGGTTTTCCCTTCCACAAACATTTTCATTTCATAATCCTTAACAGCCGACTTCATCCTGCCATGCACAATGCTTACCCGGTAATCGGGTAAAGGAAAATCCCTGGAGATGCTTTCAAATCCTTCCATGAGGTTGTTGTAATCCATCTTCTCCGATTCTTCAATCAGCGGATAAACTACGTATACCTGTCTTCCCAGGCGGATCTGTTCGCGCATAAATCCAAAAACCCATAAACGGTTGGCTTCATACTTATGCATGGTTTGGATTGATTTCCTGCCGGGAGGCATTTCATCTATAACTGAAACATCCAGGTCGCCATATAAGGTCATAGCCAGTGTTCTTGGAATCGGAGTAGCAGTCATTACCAGCACATGCGGAAGCTTCTCCTGTTTTTTCCAGAGCCTGGCGCGCTGCTCAACACCAAAGCGATGCTGCTCATCAATTACAACCAAGCCCAGATCATGGAACTGCACTGCATCTTCGATAAGCGCATGGGTGCCAATGAGGATATGGATTTTATTTTCAGCAAGGTCGCTGAACAACACCCTGCGTTTGGCAGTCTTTGTTGAACCGGTGAGCAGCTCAACCCTGATGTCCGTATTTTTAAGAAAGGAGGTAATGGTTTCAAAATGCTGCGTGGCCAGTATTTCAGTGGGGGCCATCAGGCAGGCCTGGCAATTGTTATCCAGCGCCAGCAACATGCTCATCAATGCAACAAGGGTTTTACCGCTTCCCACATCGCCCTGCAACAGCCGGTTCATCTGCTTGCCCGATTTCATGTCATGACGGATTTCCCGCAACACTTTTTTCTGGGCGCCGGTTAATGGAAAAGGTAAATGATGTGCATAGAAATTATTGAAGCTGTCTCCTACCACCGAAAACAATTTGCCTTCATACTTCTCCAGCCGCAATGCCTTTTGCTTTAGCAGCTTGTATTGAATGTAAAAAAATTCTTCAAACTTCAGCCTGAACTGCGCCTTTCGGAGCATTTGCTGATCAACCGGCGTATGAATCTGTATGAGGGAATTCCGCAGCGACATGAGCTTCAGGTCATCGATCAGCGATTGCGGCAACGTCTCATCGACCTGTGAAGGCAAAATATTGATGATCGTTTTCAGGATCCTGAAAATTCCCCTGCTGTCAAAACCTTTTGCTTTCGCTTTATCGGTATTATTATAAATGCCCTGGAAACCAGGGACCCTGCTTTCCACTTCCGGTGTAACCAGTTCCATCTCAGGATGGACGATGTTTAACTTATTATTGAAAACGGAAGGCTTTCCGAAGATGACATAGGGCATTCCTGCCCTGAGGCTGTCGCGCAGCCATTGGATGCCTTTGAACCACACAAGCTCCAGCGTTCCGGTATCATCTCTGAAAAGGCCAATCAGTCTTTTAGTCCGCTTGTCACCAACTGAACTGAGTTTAACAAGCGTGCCCTTCAGCTGGATGTAGGGCATCTCTTCACTGATCTCGTTTATTTTGTAAAACTTCGACCTGTCTACATAACGGAACGGATAATATTGAATGAGATCTCCAAAGGTGACGATATTCAGCTCTTTCTTAAGCACTTCGCTGCGTTGTGGCCCCACACCTTTGAGGAATTCAACGGGCCTGTCAAAAAAAGAATGAGGTGACAACATACAATCAGTAAAAATGCGCAGGGATAAAATTATTTTCAAAGATACGGATTTGGTGAAAAACAGGGATATACAGGAATTTCTAATTGCCCTAAAAAAATCCCAAGGTTAAAATTTCTAATTGCGCTAATTTAATTACACTAAACAAATCCAGGTTTCTGAATTTATTAGGTCAATTAGATTAATTAGATCAATTAGAAATTAGATCAATTTCCCCCGGACTTGGCTATTTGTCAACTATGGTTATTTTTACACCCTTATTTAAACCGTCTTAATGAAGATTATCATTCCTGTTGCAGGACCGGGTACCAAGTTACGTCCGCATACACATACGCAACCCAAGGCGCTTATGCCTGTTGCGGGAAAGCCGATTCTCTCCCACATTGTTGATTACCTCGAAGAAGGAGGCTTTAAGGAATTTATATTCGTTATCGGATACCTGGGTGATAAAATTGAATCCTATCTTAAAACCAAATATCCTACCCTTAAACTTTCCTTTGTAGTACAGGAACCCCGTGAAGGGCTTGGTCATGCCGTATGGCTGGCAAAAAAACTGGTTTCGCCAAAAGATGAGCTCCTGATTGTTTTGGGTGATACCATTTTTGATTTTGACCTCAGCTCCATTCTGAAAAGCAAATATTCACTGCTTGGTGTAAGAAAAGTGGATGATCCAAGACTGTTTGGCGTTGCACAGACCGATGAAGAAGGTTTTATCACCAGGCTCGCCGAAAAGCCCGCCATTCCCAAAAGTAACCTGGCCCTGGTTGGCATTTACTATATCAAGCATGCAGGAAAGCTGATGGATGCGCTTGATGCCAATATGCAGCAGCGGGCGCAGCCGCTGAATGAATTTCATCTTACTGACGGACTGATGAAAATGATTGAAAGCGGCGAACAGGTTTCCACTTTCCAGGTTGGAAACTGGTTTGATTGCGGTGGAAAAACCAACCTGCTGGAAACAAATTCCATCCTGCTGAAAAGAAATCCTGCAACTCAAAAAACCTATCATTTCCTGAATACCATCATCATTCCGCCGGTAAGCATTGCTGATACCTGCGATATACGCGATTCCATCATCGGACCGAATGTTTCCATTGGTGATCATTCCATCATCAGCAATTCGATTATCCGCGATTCCATCATTGGTGCGTATTCACAGCTCGAAACCGCTGTGCTGCATCAGTCCGTGGTGGGAAATGACGCTTATCTGAAAGGACTGAGTCAAAGTCTGAATATCGGTGACAGCAATGAAATTGATTTCAGCTCCTGAGAAACCACAATTGTTCATTCCTTTGAACATTGAACTTTAAACATTGAACTAAATTAAAAGCATATGGAAAGAGACACCCTGGTTTTCAGGTTGATCAATAAAGAACTGAAGCGGCAGCGCGAAGGCATTGAGCTGATTGCATCTGAAAACTTTGTAAGCAAGCAGGTGATGCAGGCCATGGGGACCTGCCTGACCAATAAATATGCGGAAGGTTATCCCGGCAGGCGATATTATGGCGGATGCGAAGTGGTGGATGAAATAGAACAGCTGGCCATTGACCGCTCCAAAGAACTTTTCCAGGCAGCCTGGTCAAATGTACAACCTCACTCAGGAGCCCAGGCCAATGCTGCTGTGATGCTTGCCGTATTAAAACCCGGTGATAAAATACTTGGCTTTGATTTGTCGCACGGCGGTCACCTTACCCATGGTTCTCCGGTAAATTTCTCAGGCAAGCTTTACCAGCCTTCTTTTTATGGCGTTGATAAGGAAACCGGACTGATCGATTATAAAAAAATGGAGGAAGTGGCACAACGTGAAAAGCCCAGGCTGATTATTTGCGGAGCCTCAGCTTATTCGCGCGACTGGGATTATCCGGCCATCAGGAAGATTGCGGATTCAGTGGGTGCATTCGTGCTTGCCGATATTTCGCATCCGTCAGGCCTGATAGCACGCGGCATCCTCAGCGATCCGATGCAGCATTGTCATTTCATAACCACCACCACCCATAAAACACTGCGGGGCCCCAGGGGAGGGATGATCATGATGGGACAGGATTTTGAAAACCCCTTTGGTCTTAAAACGCCTAAAGGCGAAATACGCATGATGTCATCGATACTTGACGGCGCCGTATTTCCCGGGACACAGGGCGGGCCGCTGGAACATGTCATCGCTTCCAAAGCCATAGCCTTTGGCGAAGCGCTCACGGATGAATACTTCCGCTACCTGGTGCAGCTGGTAAAAAATGCGAAAGTGCTTGCCGGTGCCTTTGTGGAGTCCGGCTATAAAATCATCTCTGGCGGAACAGATAATCACATGATGCTGATCGACCTCCGCTCCAAGAATATTACCGGAAAGCTGGCTGAACAGGCTTTGGTAAAGGCTGATATCACGGTGAACAAGAACATGGTTCCTTTCGACGACAAATCACCTTTTGTCACTTCAGGCATCCGCATTGGAACGGCAGCCATGAGTAGCAGGGGACTGAAAGAAAAAGACATGCTGAAGATCTTCTCCTTTATCGACAAGGTCATCATGAATGCAGAGAACGAAAAAGTGATTGCCGGTGTAAAGAAACAGGTCAATCAGATGATGGAGAAATTTCCATTGTATTAAGCACCAAGGCAATGTATAAAGCAATTATGCGTTTGCTGAAAACCAAACCTGTTTCATGAGAAAAACCGCCTTTTTACTTTGTTTCCTGTTATTTTATGAAATGCATTCCTCGCTGGCCCAGATCGGCGGCGACAACACCTATGAGTTTCTAAACCTTACCACTTCGGCACGGGTGGCTGCACTTGGAGGCAAATGCAATGCAATAAAAGAGGACGATCTTTCCGTCTCGATGGAAAATCCTGCCTTGCTTACGCAACGTGTAAACGGACAATTGATGCTGGGAGCTGTCAAGTATTTTGAAGGGGTGAATTACGGTGACGCTGCTTATGCAGTTGATTTCAAAAAATACGGAACATTTGCTGCAGGCATTCATTATGTCGGTTATGGCACCTTCACGCGCACCGATAATACTGGCGCGGTAACCGGTAGCTTCAGTGCCGGTGATTATGCTTTTCAGCTAGCATGGGGAAAAGCCATCGACAGCATTTTTTCAGTAGGCGCTGCATTGAAAACCATTTATTCTCATCTGGATGCATATTCCTCCTTCGGACTTGCCATCGATATAGGAGCAAATTATTATAATCCCAGGAACCAGATCGGCGCCTCTGTTGTGGTCAAGAATTTTGGACGACAGCTTAAATCCTATACATCCGACAACAATGAGCCGCTGCCATTGGAAATTCAGGCCGGCGGCTCGGTTCGTTTAAAGAAAGCGCCTTTCCGTTTTTCAGTGGTGGCTCAGCACCTTGAAAAATTCAACATGTCGTATAACGATCCCAATGAAAGCGGTGAAATTGATCCGCTGACAGGAGAAGCAAAAGAAACAGATGTGAAGTTTTACGATAAGGTGTTACGGCATTTTATTTTCGGGGGAGAGCTTATTCTTTCCAAAAGCTTTGTGCTGCGCGGCGGTTATAATTATCAGCGAAGAAAAGAAATGGGTCTCAGCAGCAAAATGGCCACAGTAGGGTTTTCATGGGGACTCGGCATCAGGGTTTCAAAATTCCAGATCAATTATGCAAGGGTAAAATATCACCTCGAAGGACCGGCCAATTACCTCTCACTGAATGTCAATATTGCCGAGCTTTTCTATAAGAAAAAAGAACCCGGAAGCTGAATTCCTCCCGCCAAAAAATCTTACTGATTGTTCAAACCTTCCAGCACCTCGTTGGTAATATCCAGAGAATCATTGGCAAGCAGGATCCCTCCCCCTTTCTGATAGCCGAGTATATAATGGTACTTCCGCTGCTTATTGAATTCCTTTAAATAGTTTACCAGGTTGGTATGAATGGAATCATTCAGCGTCGCTTCCTCGTCTGCAAGCATTCCCATCATGTCCTGTTTCATTTGCATAAGGCCCTGCTGTTTTTCCATCAGTTTTTCCTCTATGCTTTGTTTTTCCATATCGGTCATGCCGATCGACTGCTTCTGATAGAGCTGAATCTGGCTGTCAAGCTCCCGCGCTTTTGATTTCAGTATCATGTCAATGCTGTCGGACTTTTTTTCCATCACTGTTTTAAGCTCAATAAAATATTTATAGTTATCAAGCAGTGAATCAGAGTTGACAAATACAATGGATGCATCAGCAGGAACTTCGGTCCTGGTCATGGCAGATTCTTTTTCCGAGTATACTTTATAGAACAAAAAAGCGACGGCAATAATCAGGATGATGTTGAGAATTAATGATAGATTTTTCAAATTGATCAAGTTTATGGGTATGACAAATGGTTCATTCAGCCTGCCTGCAGTCCGCGGGGCTTCATGATAAATGCGAACGCAAGTGTAGCAATATTTCCGATAAATGCTGTTTCAAAAAAATAAAAAAGCCCGTTGGCCCATGGGGTGCTCATCACCTGGTACTGTTGCATCGATTCTTTTGCTTTCGCAATATCGTCCGCGCTGGCGCCGGAAGCCTGCATATGCTGCAGGTACACAGCGCCATATTGCTCATAGAATTCAGGATGAAGATAAATATAGATCATTTCCATCAGGCCAACCATTACCGATACGACCAGCGTTAGGACCACGCCAGCACGTAACAGGGACCGGAAAGTGACCGGCCCGGTCGATTTTTTTCTGCATGCGGCAAGCCCGAAATAAAGCATCACAAGCAGGATCAGATAGCGTAAATAACCAAGCGTTTCCAGCATTTTGAATTTTGTCTGATCCATGGTGCTGAAATCACCGGCATAGTACAAAGTGATCAGTGAATAAACGACAATGATCGTTCCGGTGACGAATCCATATTTAAGCTGTATCGAATTCATGTGGTGCAGGCCTTTTCCAATGAAAGAGGCTGTATATCCTGTTGATTTTTACAAATAAAGGCCGCATTTTGCGGTTTGTAAATATGAAACGAAATATTTACTTTTACAACATTAACAACCTAAAACGGATTACTATGAAGAAACTATTTACTTTAGCTTTTGCTCTGATTTCCTTTAACTCCCTGCTGGCGCAAACCTCCGGTGGCCCTGATGCTTTCGGATATGTCTGGCGGGATAACAATGATACCCTGACTCCGGGAGCACCAGTCTATAACTGGATTGATATCGTAGGACTTCCCAATGCGACGCAGGTAAAGAGTCTCGGCGATGACAATACGTCCCCTTCAAATCCAATCGGATTTCCTTTTCATTATTACTGGTACGACAGGACGAGCTTCATCATAGGTTCAAACGGTTACATCATTTTTAACGGACTTGGTGCACTGGCGGCTCCGTTCCTGCAGATCCCGCTTGCTTCGCTTCCACAGGATTTTATATCTGTTTTTGCCAGCGATATTACTTTTACGGACCAGTTTAGTGTAGCTGTTCCCAATGCCGATTGCTGGTTTTACACAACTCCCAATAACGATTCACTGATCGTGTCCTGGATCAGCGTTCCTTTCTATGATCAGTTTTCACCCGGACATTTCCAGGGCGAAAATACTTTCCAGATGATCCTTACTTCTGTTGACAGCTCCATTACTTTCCAATACATGACGCAGATCGGTGTATATCAGAACACGGTTGACTTCCTCACCATAGGAATTGAAAATGTTTCGGGTACTGTAGGTCTTCAGCACAGCCACGATATTTATCCTGTTGTAACCAAAGCGATCAAATTCTACTACCCGGCAAGCACCTCACTGGTGATTACCGATGCAGCCACCTCCTGGAACACAAACCCTTCAACCGGGGCTGTTTTCCTGTCACAGAACGGTTCTGATTTTGTACTGACCACAGAAGTTGAAAATGCAGGAAACACGACGATCAACCCGTTCAATGTTACTTCCCAGGTTATTAATTCAGGCGGTTCGGTGATTGTTACCAATACAACGCAGGCCGATACCCTGATTCCGGGCCAGTCACAGTTAATTGTACAGCCAAATGTATTTTCACCAACCATAACAGGTACCTACCGTTTCTCTTCAACCACACAGCTTGCCAATGACCTGGTGGCTTCAAATAACCTGAAAATTCAGGAAGTGCGGGTATTGGATACAACAGCAGCCAGCATTCCATTCAAGTACGAAGATGGAACCACTTCTTCCGGAACTCCATTGAGCTGGGGCGGTGGATCAGGCGGTGCAGGATACTATTTCGTTCCTCCTTTTTATCCCTGTTATATTGATACCGTAAAGGCATTCATTGCATCCAATGCACAGGCAGTCAATTTCTTTATGGAAGTGTATGATGATGACGGTCCGTTCAACAATCCCGGAACCCGCCTTGATTCACAGCTTGTTTCCAATCCGCAGCCGGTTGCAACAGGTGACTGGTTCAGCGTAGCCATGCCAACTCCCATTCAGATTGACTCGGGAGGATTCTATGTTTCATGGAACATGGATGGTGATGACATTCAGCTGGGTATTGACATCAATCCGCCATTCTCAAACCGTACCTATGAAGTGCTTGGCAACAGCTGGGCCGTGTTCCGTTACCGCGAAACGCAGGATTTGATGATCCGCGCAATCTGCTCACCTGCATCAGGCTCAGGAATCGGTGATCCTGTACCTTCAGCAAACTTCGGCAACTTCTATCCCAACCCTTCTGACAATGAAGTGTCGGTTAAATTCACCATGGGAGACGGAGCAAGAGACATAACATATAGCGTATATGATATGCAGGGTAAAGAAGTGTATGAGAGCAGGGTGGCAGTTAACGGAGCCGGTGGCATCGTCAGCATTCCCATCAGCGAAATGAAAGCCGGCGTGTATAACTGCAAGTTTATCATCGATGGTAAAATGCTGAACCGCAGGTTCGTGGTGGCGAAATAACAAAGCAACTTAATAAGCACCAACAGGGGGTCATGGGTAACCATGGCCCTCTTTGTTTATATGCCGGATTTAAAATTTAAGGCACATACCCAAAAAACGGCAATAACTCTTCAATCCGGTTAACCGGAAAATATGATTCCTCAATGGTGCTGCGAAAATGAAACTGATCTCCAGCAGGCGTGCTGCCGGTTATCAGAACGGCAGATCGTCCTTGTCTGGAATGGAGGATTCCTGGAAGCTGGGTGAAGGCTGTGAACTTTCAATTGCCGGAGAAGCACCCTGTTTTTCAATTCTCCACGCTTCGAGGGTATTGAAATATTTGATCTCACCCTGTGGGCTGGTCCATTCCCTGCCGCGCAGGTTGAAATGAACGGTAATGGTTTCGCCTTCCCGGTAATTGTCAAGGAGGCTGCACTTATCCTGGGTAAGCTGAAAGCTGATATGCTGGGGATACTGTGATGAGGTGTTGTCAGTCAGGACAAATTCGCGTTTACGAAATTTGCTGCTTACTTCCTGTTCTTCTTTTTTGATTTTTAAAATTCCTGTGATTTGCATGATCGAGATTTTTTATTGATGTAAAAATAAGGCTTGGAAACGATAAATAAAATATTATCCTGAATTAAATGATGCCGTACAGGTCCTGAAAATTGACATCCATTAATTTATTCCCTGATCGCTGCTTTCTTTTACCTTTGCTCCTCTGCAGCCTGCTACATTGATGAAATATACATACCTACTGATCAATTTTTTCACGGTCATTTTTCCTGTTGCCCTTTCCTTCGAGCGAAGAGTGCATTTCAGGCAATACTGGAAGTACCTGTTGCCTGCCACCATCATAACTGCAGCAGCATTTATTGCATGGGATCATTATTTCACCAAATGGGGCGTTTGGCGATTCAATCCTGACTATATACTGGGGATCAGTATTGCCGGTCTTCCGGTGGAAGAATGGATGTTTTTCTTTACCATTCCATATGCCTGTGTTTTCAGCTATGCAGTTTTTAATTATTATATCAGCGGGGACATACCGGCACGGTACATGAAGCTGATCAATGCGGTGCTGATCCCGCTTTTGCTGATCACTGCCTTTTATAATTATGATAAAGCCTACACCTTCAGTGCATGCTTTTTTTGTGCCATGTACCTTTCATTCCTGGTTTATAAAAAAGCGGAATTCCTGGGGAAGTTCTATATTTCATATGCCGGTTCCTATATCATGTTCCTCCTCGTGAACGGCATTCTTACAGCATTACCCGTAGTAATATACAACGATCATGAAAACCTGGGAATCCGTATTTACACCATTCCTGTGGAAGATTCAGCATACGGGATGCTGATGCTGGTGATGAATGTAAGCATCATGGAATTCCGCTACAGGAGACAGCAGGGCAGGTATACCTTTATGCAAGCTCGGCAAGCACGGTAATGCCGCCTTTGGTGGTATCGTTCAGGCTTACATTTACCTTTGCCGTTAGCGGCAGAAAAACATCCACCCTGGATCCGAATTTGATAAAGCCAAGCTCCGCTCCCTGCCTGATCACATCTCCTTCATGCGGATAAAAGACAATCCGGTTGGCCAATGCTCCTGCAATCTGACGAACCAGGATGGCAACGCGTGATTCTTTTTCAATGACGATGGAAGTCCTTTCGTTTTCAGTAGAGGATTTTGGATGCCAGGCAACAAGATATTTCCCTTTGTGATGTCGCAGGTAGGTTATCTTTCCGCTCATCGGGTACCAGTTTGCATGCACATTGACAGGTGACATAAAGATGGAAATCTGAATCCGTTTGTCCCTGAAATATTCAGGCTCTTCCGTTTGCTCAATGGCCAGCACCTTTCCGTCGGCCGGAGCGATCACATATTTGTCGTTAAAGGTCAGACTGCGCCTGGGGTATCTGAAGAACTGAAGGATGAGCAGGAAAAAAATAAATGAAAGGCCAAAAAAAGCCAGCTTGATTATTTCATGATCCTGCAGAAAATACAGCAGTGCCGCATTGGCGCCGGCAAGGATAAGAAGTGTTGAAATCAGAATGCGATAACCTTCACGGTGAATATCCATATGAATTTTTTTATGCATAAGCACATCGCACAATAAAGGGAATGGAAGCAGATTGCGGTCAGGCTGTAATTCCGGATGGTGCCCGGAACTTTAACAATATATGAAAATAGTCTTTACTAAATTCTTCAGTTTGAAAATTTCAGATCAAAATATTAATACATTCAATTATTTTATCAGAAACTTCCTCTTGATTTAATAGCGATGGCTACTTTATTCAGGGCAAAGATGTAAGCGGCAATACGCATGGAAACCTTATGCTGTTGTGCCACTTCCCAAACATTCTGGAATGCTTTAGACATCCAGCTGTCTGCACGCCTGGTAATCTCCTCTTCACGATAATAGTATCCCGTTCTGTTCTGCACCCATTCAAAATAGGAAACAGTTACACCGCCCCCGTTGGCAAGGATATCAGGAATAAGCACTACCCCTTTTTTGCGGAGGATGTCATCAGCAGCTGAAGTAGTAGGTCCATTGGCGCCTTCCACAATGAGCTTTGCTTTAATATTGCCGGCATTGGCATCGGTGATCTGGTTTTCAAGTGCACAGGGAGCCAGAATATCCACTTTCAGTTCAAGCAGCTCTTCTCCCGAAATTTGTTCGCCACCCTTGAATCCTTTAATAATACCCTTATGAGCATCCCTGTAGGCCATTGCTTTCACAATATCAATTCCTTTCGCGTTATACACTGCAGCCGTATGATCCGAAATGCCTAATACTTTAATACCGTTATCAGACATATGCTTTGCTGCAAACGATCCTACGTTACCGAATCCCTGCACGGCAGCAGTTGATTTTTTCGGGTTCATTTTCATTTTTTCCATCGCTGCCAGCGTAGCTGTATTTACGCCACGACCGGTTGCTTCCACCCTGCCCAGTGATCCGCCAAGAAACAGCGGCTTACCCGTAACAATACCTGGTGTAAAGCCACCTTTAATTTTGGAAAATTCATCAACGATCCATGCCATTTCCCTGGGCCCCGTATTAACATCAGGCGCCGGTATGTCCTTGTCAACACCAAAAATATCACTCATGGCCCCTGTGTAAGCACGTGTCAGCCGTTCGAGCTCGCCCGTTGACATAACAGCAGGGTTACAGGTTATGCCGCCTTTTGCTCCTCCGTAAGGAATATTTGCAATGGCGCATTTCCAGGTCATCCAGGCAGCCAATGCCTTTACTTCATGAACGTTAACATCCAGCGAGTAACGAATACCTCCTTTGGAAGGTCCCAATGCAGTAGAGTGAATAATGCGGTAACCTTCAAAAACCTGTGTTTTTCCGTTATCCAGCTTGATGGGCAGACTTACTTCGATCTGCTTGGCGGGAGACTTCATAATCTCGTAAACATCCTCATCCAGCTTCATGATATTGGCAGCCACATCAAAGCGCTGGATCATTTCATCAAACGGGTTATTGGTTGTATCAGACAGTTCTCTTGCTGATCCTAAATTTTTTTTCAATGGTGCCATTTCATTATTATAATAGAGGGTGCGAAAATAGAAAAAATTAAGTTTCTGAGGTCAAAAATTCATCATTTTTTGGATTCGGGAACCTGCTCTGAGTCAATCGTTTTAACCGAGCAGGCTGGTTAACAGGCCCGGGGCCAGTCCGATAAGCAGGGTGAGCAGACCGGTCAGTGCAAGCAACGCGGTTTGACCGGGTAAAAATGTAACAGCAGGTTTCTGGCCTGCCGGTGACTGAAAAATGGTAATAATAACACGCAGGTAATAATACACGCCGATAAGTGAACTTAATACGGCAATGATAACCAGACCAATATATCCTGCCTGAATGGCAGCGAAGAAAATATAATACTTGGCAAAAAAGCCGGCAAGGGGTGGAATTCCCGCCAGTGACAGCATTGTGATGACAAGAATGAAAGCCTGCAGCGGATGCGCTTTTGCAAAACCTTTCATCGCTGCAATGCTCTCATCACCGGTCTGGGTGCTGACTATTTCAAGAATGGCAAAGGAACTGATCGAAGCAATTGAATAGGCTGCAGCATATAATAAGATGGCTGCTGCTGAAAGATCGTTAATTGCCACAAGGGCGAGCAGCATATAACCTGCATGGGCAATGCTGGAATAGGCAAGCAGTCTTTTCAGGCTTGTCTGCGCAACGGCCAGTATGTTACCCGTAAGCATGCTTGCAGCAGCCATGATCCAGATCACACCGGTCCAGAAATCCGATACAGGAGTGAAGCAGGTGCTGAACAAACGGTATAATGCAGCAAAGGCAGCGGTTTTTACCAGTGTTGCCATGAGGGCGGTGATGAGCGTTGGTGCACCTTCATATACATCGGGTGCCCAAAAATGAAACGGGACCGCTGAAACTTTGAATGTCAGACCGACAAGGATCAGCAATATGCCTGCATAATAAATTCCCGGGAGCTGACCAGCCTGTGCGGTGGTGTAGGCCGCCAGCTTCTGCAGGTTGAATGTTCCGCTGGCACCGTATACGAGCGTGATTCCAAATAAGAGGAATCCTGTAGCAAACGCACCCATGATGAAATACTTGAATCCGGCTTCATTGGAACGAAGCTCGGTTTTATTGCTTGCGGCAAGCACATAAAAAGAAATAGAAAGGATTTCCAGCCCGATGAACAGCATGGAAAGGTCGGCATAGCTTACCATGATCATTCCTCCTACCAGTGCGAACAGGATGATGGCATAATGGTCGGTACGTGTAGCATCAGATTTGAAATAGTCACCCGAAACGAAAAACCATAAAAGGGATACAACAGTGATCAGGCACGAAAATGCAACTGCGAAATTATCCATGTACAGCATGTCGCTGTAATACCGGACAAATGTATTCCAGTCGAGCATGGAAAAGCCAATGGTTGCAGCTATGCCGGCAATCACCAGGTAAGGCAGCGCCTTTTTAAACCGCAGGATTTCGGCAATCATGGCCAGCACACCAAGGCCTGTAACTGTTAGAATGGCATTCATCTTTTTCGCTTCATCAGTTTTATCGTACCATGGCCTTATCAAGAATGAGCCTGATATCCGGTTCGGTCAAATGGAGTAAAGGTTGTGGATATACGCCGAATAAAATGATCAGCACGGCAATAATCAGCATGGTGGTCATTTCAGTGGCGGTAAGCGGTGTAAACACGGATGCGGTGATTTCCCTGCTGCCAAGCATCACAGCCTGGTAGCTCCTGAGCATATAAACAGCACCAAGTATAACGGTGAGCCCGGCAAGGGCTGCGGCCACTGCACTGAACTGATACACGCCGTTGAGCAGCAGAAATTCTCCGACAAATCCGTTTGTCAGCGGAAGTGCAACACTGCCCAGCAGAATGATCATGAAAAATGCTGAAAATGCGCCTGCATGATTTGCAATTCCGCCAAGCTCACTGAGCTGCCTGGTATTCATTCGGGTAAAGATAATATCGGCAACAAAAAACAAACCGATCACGTTGATTCCATGACTCATCATCTGCAGCATGGCACCCTGCATCCCCTGCACGCTGAGGGAAAATACACCGGCAGCAATAAGCCCGACGTGGGCGATGGAAGAATAAGCAATAAGCCGTTTAAAATCCTGCTGCACCAGCGCCATGCATGATGCGTATATGATGCCCGTTACACACAGCCCCATGGCAATGCGTCCCCACTCACCCACTGCAAGAGGCACAATTGGCAACAGCCAGCGGATAAGTCCGAATATTCCCATTTTCAGCATGATCCCCGAAAGGAGCATAGATCCCTGCGTTGGTGCATCCGTATAGGTATCAGGCTGCCAGGTATGCAATGGAAAAATCGGAATCTTAATGGCAAAAGCAAGAAACAGCGCCCAGAAAATAAATGACTGCTGCATGGGCTGGAGCTGCAGCGCATACAATGCCTGTATGTCAAAACTATGCGGTACTGGGGTCTGCAGGTACAGATAAATAAGTGCAACCAGCATGAACAGACTTCCCGTAAGGGTGTATATGAAAAATTTCAGTGTAATGCGTACGCGGTCATTTCCTCCCCACAACAGACAGATGAAATAGATGGGAATCAGCGCCAGCTCCCAGAAAACATAAAATAAAAATCCGTCGAGTGCTGTAAACACGCCAACCAGTGCAGCCTGCATGAACAGGATCAGGCAGTAAAACGGGCGGGGAGTAACTATTTCCCTGCTGAAAGAAGACAGCAGGATCAGCACCATGGAAATACTCGTCAGCAATACCAGCAGCGTGCTGATGCCGTCAAGTCCGGCTTTAAAGCTGATCCCCAGGTTTTCGATCCAGCTGTAATCGGCAACGAACTGCATACCTCCTCCGGGAACAAACTGTGAAACAACATAGAGCGTAATTCCAAGCTGAACCACGGCAGCGATAAATGCAAATGATCTCACCTGTTTGTCCTGTAGCAGCAGGCAAAACAACGAAGCAACAAACGGAAACAGAATGAGTATCAGCGTCAGCATGAATCAGCTTTAAATAATCAGTTTAAATACCAGCATGACCAATATACCGGCCACCATCATAAATACATAAAATCCGATGTTACCGGTTTGTATCAGCCGCAATGCGCTGCTCCCGGATTCCACCGCTTCTCCTCCCAGGTTTACAATCCTGTCGATCACATGTATCTCAATATTCCTGATGATATTTTTTGAAATCCACTGCAATGGTTTTGTAATCAGATTTTCATAGAGCTCATCAACCCAGTATTTATTGAATAATGTTTTTGTCAGCGGGTTGAAAGTGATTTCCTCCCCGGGAACAGCATTTCTTTTCACATAATAACTCCATGTTGCAATGATGACGATGACTATAGCCACAGTTGAAACCGACATCAGCATCCATTCAAAGGAATGTGAAGGCTCAGTTTCAGAAGCTGCCAGGTAATGATAAACCGGGGCCATGAATTCATTTAGAAAATGCGGCGCATGAAATACGGAAGGCATACCGATAAATCCGCCTGCTACTGATAGTATGGCAAGACAGATCAGCGGAACCGTCATGCTTGGAGGAGACTCGTGCAGGTGCTCCTGCTGGTGATGTGTTCCCCTGAATGATCCGGAAAAAGTGAGCCAGTAAAGCCTGAACATATAAACAGCAGTAAGTATGGAAGTGACTGACAGGACCGCAAACATGGTCATGGAGTGTTCATATACTTTTGCAAGAATCTCATCTTTTGAAAAGAAGGCGGCAAACGGAAATAATCCGATGATAGCCAGGGTGCCAATCAGGAACGTGAGGTGTGTAACAGGCAGAAACTTTTTCAGTCCTCCCATTTTCCTGATATCCTGTTCGCCGCTCATGGCATGGATTACCGATCCGGCACAGAGGAAAAGCAGGGCTTTAAAAAAAGCGTGCGTAACCACATGAAATAATCCTGTCGTATACGCTCCCACTCCAAGCGCAACAAACATATATCCCAGCTGACTTACGGTTGAATAGGCGAGCACTTTCTTAATGTCGGTTTGAGCAAGACCGATGGTGGCGGCAAAAATGGCTGTCAGTGTGCCGACAATGGCAACCACTTCAGATGCTGAAGGTGACAGCGCATAAAACACATGCGAACGGATGATCATGTAAATCCCTGCTGTGACCATCGTGGCAGCATGAATCAGCGCTGAAACAGGAGTAGGTCCTGCCATGGCATCCGGCAACCACGTATATAACGGAATTTGCGCACTCTTGCCGGTAGCGCCGATGAACAGCAGCAAAGCAATCACAGTGATGGTGATCTCTCCGGTGGGCCAGGTGGAGGCGCTTTTGAAAACGGTTTCGTATTCAAGGCTTCCGAAGGTGATATACAGTAAAAACAAACCAAGCAGGAAACCGAGATCGCCGATACGGTTCATCACAAATGCCTTTTTCGCCGCATTGTTATAGGCTGTATTTTTAAACCAGAAACCAATAAGCAGATAAGAACAAAGGCCCACTCCTTCCCAGCCGGCAAACATGACAAGGTAATTGGAACCGAGCACCAGCAACAGCATGAAAAAAACAAAGAGGTTGAGATAGGCAAAATACCTTGCATAATCTTCATCAGCATGCATGTAACCGATAGAATATAAATGGATGAGAAAGCCAACGCCGGTGATCACAAGCAGGAATACAACAGACAGCCTGTCGATCAGGAAAGAGAAATCAACATGCAGCGTTCCTGCTGAGAACCATTCGAAGCAGGTCACGGTAACGGCCTGCCCGTTTCCGCTGTTCACTTCAAAAAATATGAGCAATGAAATTATGAAAGAAGCCAGTACGCTTCCTGCGGCAACAAAACCGGTTACACTTTTGGGCAGCTGCTTATTTCCCAGTCCGTTTATCACGAATCCTGCAAGGGGAAGAAGGGGAATGAGCCAGGCGAGGTTAATCATTTTTTATAAGCGTAAGCGTAGTAAGCAGTCACCATTTTAATTTATTGAGCACATTGATATCTACAGATGTAAAATTCCTGTAAACCATCACAAGAATGGCCAGTCCTACAGCAACTTCTGCCGCTGCAACAGCCATAATGAAGAATACAAAAATCTGTCCTCCCGGATCGTTATGCAATGCAGAAAACGCAACAAGCAACAGGTTCACTGCATTCAGCATGAGTTCAATGCACATGAAAATAATGATTGCATTTCTCCTGAACAATACACCCATCACCCCGATAGTAAAAAGGATGGCGGCCAGCAGCACGTAATTATTTATGGAAACTGAATTTAATATACCGTTCATCTCAGGTCTTTTTTTCCAAGCATTACCACTCCCACCATGGCCGTTAAAAATAAAACGGCAGCAATTTCAAAAGGGAGCATATACTGTGTATATAAAACTTTTCCCAGGTCTTTCACCATGCCGATCTGGCTGGTGCCTGCGGCAGGCAATGTAAAATCAGCGCCTTTAAGTGTAGCGGCAAATACCACCAGCAGCAGCCCGCCGGCCACTACTGCCGTAATTTTAAGGAGGTTTGATTTATGTGGTTCCACTTCTGCATTCATATTAAGGAACATAATTGTAAAAAGAAACAGCACCATGATGGCGCCGGCGTAAACGATGATATGAACCGCCGCCAAAAACTGCGCATTCAGGAGGATGTAATGACCGGCAATGGTGAAAAAAGAAAAAATAAGATACAGCACACTGTGCACGGGTTTCCTTGAAAGCACCACCATCAGTGCACTGAAAACAGTCAGCAGCGAAAGGATGTAAAAACCGTATTGGGTAAGAGTCAGGTTCTGCAAAATTGATCAGTTAAAGAGTTCAGTTATTTTCCTGATTCCCTTTTCAGGGGGCGAATTTATAAATTACTTTTTTGTTGTGACCTGTGAATTAAAACTTTCGGTGCGCCGTCAGCCTTTTTGAAATATCAATGGGTTTATCCACCGTTTCAACAAGCTTATCCTTGCCATATATGAATTCATCCCTTTCAAAGCTCACCGGCACCATGCGGTCCGTCAGGAATATTGCTTCCTTCGGGCATGCTTCTTCACACAAACCGCAAAAAATGCAGCGTAGCATATTGATCTCATAAACAGATGCATATTTTTCTTCCCTGTACAGGTGCTCTTCTCCCTTTTTTCTTTCTGCTGCAGTCATGGTAATCGCTTCGGCAGGACATGCAATGGCACACAATCCGCATGCTGTACAGTTCTCCCTGCCCTGTTCATCTCTTTTAAGCACATGCTGACCGCGGAAAACACCACTCATGGGTCTTAGCTCTTCCGGATAACGGATGGTGACTTTTCTTTTAAACAGGTGCTTAAGGGTGATGAACATGCCGCCAATAATGGCAGGCAGGTAGGATTTCTCCTTCAATGTCATCACCTTATTGACAACTACTTTCGATCTGTTGGTTAACTGCATTTTTTATTTCTCCCTGTACACCTTGTAATTTAAGTTAAGCTTAAAAATGGAAATTTCCATCGTACCATAACATGACGATGCCGGTGATGAGCACATTTAATATGGATAATGGTATCATGATTCTCCATCCCAGGTGCATCAGCTGATCATACCGGAAACGCGGGATGGTCCATCTGACCCACATAAAGAGGAAAATAAAGAAGAAGATTTTTGCAAAGAAGATTCCGGTTCCCACCAATGCTTCCACATTGTGCGATAATCCGAGTGAGTGGATGAACGGAAAATTATAACCTCCGAAATACAGCGAGGCAATAATGGCAGAAGAAACAAACATGTTGATGTATTCTGCGAACAGGTAAAATCCCAGCTTCATGCTGCTGTATTCCGTATGGTATCCTCCTACAAGTTCCGTTTCGCATTCAGGAAGGTCGAATGGCGTACGGTTGCATTCAGCGAAAGCGCAAACAATAAATAACAGGAAGCCGAAAGGTTGAATAATTATATTCCAATGCCAGCCCTGCTGCTGCTCCACAATTTCACGTATGCTTAAAGTGCCGGTGGTCATCACCAGCGCGATGATGGACATACCCATGGCAAGCTCATAGCTGATCATTTGTGAAGAGGCCCGGATGGCACCCAGCAGTGAATATTTATTGTTGGAAGCCCAGCCGCCGATCATGATACCATATACGCCAATGGAGACTACACCGAAAACATACAGGATACCAATATTGACATCAGTGATCTGAAGCGGATATACATGGTCATTAAAAATCAGCGAAGAACCCCAGGGAATCACCACACCTGTCATGCACGCTGTTAACATGGCAATGCAGGGACCAAGTATGAACAGCAGCTTGTCACTCTGAGCCGGTATCATTTCTTCCTTCATGAACATTTTCACTGCATCTGCAATGGGTTGAAGGATTCCAAATGGGCCGGCACGATCCGGACCTATCCTGTCCTGGATAAATGCAGCCACTTTTCTTTCAGCATAAGTTGAATAGGTAGCAACAAGGAGTGCAATTGCAAATACTGCAAAAACAAAAATGAACTTGAATAAGAAATCCGAAATCTCCATAATTAAATCTGGTTGCTATTTATTGTTTCCGGATTATGCGCCTTTTCCAGTAATTGCTTCTGTTTTGAAATATCCACTTTCAGCTGGCTGAGTTGCTCATAGTGGTTTTGCGAAATGACTGAATGCCTGTCGATATGTCTTGGGCCTTCAATGGTCCAGTCGTTCCTGCTTTTCTTTTCGAAACGGCACTCATTACATATCCATTCCTCCACCTCACCGTATTTATTTTTTCTTGCCGTGATGCGATAAACTTCTTCACCCGACATCCACAACACAGTCTTACCGCAGCATTTATCACAATTGCGATGCGCATCCATCGGCTTTGTAAACCAAACCCGCGATTTGAAACGGAAGGTCCGGTCAGTAAGCGCCCCCACAGGGCACACATCAATCATATTACCTGACATTTCATTATCAACAGCATTTTCGATGTAGGTTGAAATTTCCGATACATCACCGCGGCTGATGACGCCATGCACCCTGCCGGGACAAAGCTGGTCGGCTGTTTTAACGCAGCGGTAACAGAGGATGCAGCGGTTCATGTGAAGCTTGATCTTGTCACCGATATCAATCATATCAAAAGTCCTGCGCGGAAATTCGTAACGCGTTGCCTGTTTTCCGTTTTCATAACCCAGGTTTTGCAGATCACATTCACCTGCCTGGTCGCAGATCGGACAATCGAGCGGATGGTTGATGAGCAGGAATTCAACCACCCCGGCCCTGGCTTCCAGCAAATCAGGCGAAGTCAGGTTCTGCACTTCCATGCCATCCATAACGGTTTGTCTGCACGAAGGAACGGGCTTCGGCATCGGACGGGGATCTTTTTCTGACCCTTTAGTGACTTTCACTATGCAGGTTCTGCAATAGCCACCTGTTCCGGCCAGCTTGCTGTAGTAGCACATGGCAGGCGGCACGCTCGGTCCGCCGATCATCCGTGCAGCTTCCAGTATTGTGGTCCCTTCCGGCACTTCAATGGTCTGGTTATCGATGGTTACCTTTGGCATTTTTGTTTTACCTTTCTTTTATTTTATCTCTGTTACTTTTTTCAGCTGAGTACAGGTTCCAGGTTGTTGACCCGGTAGTAATGCTTAATATCCTTAATTGATGACGGGTTTTTCACATATTCTTCAAACTCGCCGCGGAAGTGCCTGATGGCAGCTGCAACCGGCCAGGCTGCGGCTTCACCAAGCGGACAAATAGTTTTTCCTTCAATTTTGCTTTGTATATCCCACAGCAGGTCAATGTCATTCAGGGTGCCATGACCGTCCAGAATTTTATGCATTATCTTTTCCATCCAGCCTGTACCTTCCCTGCAGGGACTGCACTGGCCGCAGCTTTCATGGTGATAGAACCTGGTAAACGTATACAGGTTTTTTACGATGCTTGTATCCTCATCCATCACAATGAATCCGCCGGAACCCAGCATGGTGCCTGTGGCAAAGCCTCCATCGCCAAGCGATTCATAGCTCATCAGCCTTGGCTCACCGGCAGCTGTTTTCAGGATCAGGTCTGCCGGCAGGATTGGAACAGAAGATCCTCCTGCAACAACTGCCTTGAGCTTTTTACCGTTCCTGATTCCACCGCAATATTCATCCGAATAAATAAAATCTTCCACCGGAAGACCAAGCGCTATTTCGTATACACCCGGTTTATTGATATGACCCGATGCGGAAATTAATTTTGTACCTGTTGATTTTCCGATTCCAATCTTTGCGTAGGCATCTCCACCGTCATTGACAATGGGCACCACGGCTGCAATGGTTTCTACGTTGTTTACCACGGTCGGACAGCCATACAGGCCTGCCACAGCAGGGAATGGGGGCTTGATCCTGGGGTTTCCCCTTTTTCCTTCAAGCGATTCAAGCAGGGCCGTTTCCTCTCCGCAGATGTATGCCCCTGCACCAATATGCATGTATACATCATGAGAGAAATCAGTGCCGAGAATATTATTTCCAAGCCATCCATTGGCATATGCTTCCTCAATGGCTTTTTCAAGAATGCGAAGGATATAATAATATTCGCCACGGATATAGATATACGAAGTTCGTGCACCCAGTGCAAAGCTGGAGGTGATCATTCCTTCAATAAGCAGGTGCGGAATCCGCTCCATCAGGTATCGGTCCTTGAATGTTCCCGGCTCTGATTCATCCGCATTGCAGACAAGATAACGGGCAACTCCAGGAGGCTTGGCAAGAAAGCTCCACTTCATGCCTGTGGGAAAACCGGCCCCTCCCCTTCCACGCAAACCCGACTTCTTCACTTCCTCCACCAAAGCTTCCGGCGTCATGGTCTTCAGCGCTTTCTCTACAGAAGCATAACCACCCTGCGAACGGTAGACATCATAATTCCGGATACCGGGAACATGGTCGCTTTTTAAAAGGATTTTTTGAGTCACAGGATTATTTTTTTCGGGGGTATTTATTTTTTCAGTTTGGAACGATCAGATATCCGTATATGATCTTCTTTTGTTTTCAGACCTGAACTGATCAAGGAGGGTGTCCACTTTTTCCATGGTCAGATTTTCATGGAATTGCGATCCGCACTGCAGCATGGGAGCAGTTCCGCACGATCCGAGACATTCCACGGTTTTGATGGTGAACATGCCGTCCGGTGTGGTTTGTCCTTCTTTGATGCCAAGCTTTTTTTCAATATGACGGACCACATCTTCTGCACCCATCAGCCAGCAGGAGCTTGTTCGGCAAATTTCAAGCACACACTTGCCAACCGGCTTCAGGTTAAACATCGAATAAAAAGAAGCAACCTCATACACCTCTATCGGTTGAATCTTCAGTATGGATGCCACGTAATCCATCACCGGTGCGCTAAGCCAGCCGTCGAATTCCGCCTGTGCAAGGTGCAGCACGGGAATCAAAGCTGATTTTTGCTTTCCATCCGGATAACGCCTGATCATTTTTTGAACCAGCGCAAGCGTTTCTTCACTAAATTTTATTTCTGCCACAGCGTGATCAGTTTTCTGTTTTGTTTATGCGTCCAGTTCCCCTGCAATTACATTCATGGAACTCATGGTAAGAATGGCATCGCTTAAAAATGCTCCTTTGATCATTTCAGGATACGCCTGGTAATAAATAAAGCATGGTCTTCTGAGATGCAGCCGGTAAGGCTGACGCCCACCATCGCTGACCAGGTAAAATCCAAGCTCTCCATTACCGCCTTCCACACAATGATAAACTTCTCCTTTGGGAATATCCGTTTCGCCCATTACAATTTTGAAATGATAAATAAGCGCTTCCATGCTGGTATACACTTCATCCTTCGGTGGAAGATAAAACGCCGGTACATCCGCATGGAATGATGTTTTGTCTTCGAGCTTTTCAAGCTTCTGCAGGGCCTGTCTGATGATGCTGATGCTTTCCCACATTTCCTGCTCACGTACCATAAACCGGTCATACGTATCTCCATGGGTTCCTACAGGTATAATAAAATCAAAATCTTCATATGAGGAATAGGGATTCATCACGCGCACGTCATAATCAATTCCTGTTGCACGCAGGTTGGGACCCGTAAAGCTGTATTGCATGGCCATTTCCTGTGAAAGCGGTCCGCAGTTGATGGTGCGGTCCATGAAGATGCGGTTACGCACCAGCATTTTTTCAAATTCCTTCAGTCCTTTTGGCAAATCAACAAGCAGCTTGTCAATCCTGGTCCATGCATCCTGCGGGAAATCCCTTTCAAGACCGCCGATCCTGCCAATGTTTGTTGTAAGCCGGGCACCGCAGATCGCTTCATAAATATCGTATATGTGTTCACGGAACTGAAACACATAGAGAAAACCGGTCATGGCACCGCTGTCAACACCGATCACGGAATTACACACCAGGTGATCGGAGATTCGTGCAAGTTCCATGATAATCACACGCAGGTAATCAACGCGTTTTGGAATTTTAATTCCTGCAAGCTTCTCCACCGTCATATGCCATCCCATGTTGTTTATCGGGGATGAACAGTAATTCATCCTGTCGGTAATGGGAGTGATCTGGTAGTATGGTCTTTTTTCAGCAAGCTTTTCAAAAGCACGGTGGATGTAACCGATGGTAGGTTCTGCTGAAACGATGAGCTCGCCGTCCATGGTAAGCACATTCTGAAATATGCCATGCGTGGCCGGATGAGTCGGCCCGAGGTTGAGCGTGGTATAATCCTTATGCGCTATTTCCTGGCTGTTCTGGCTGTTCATGAATGATGCTCCTTTAATTATTTATTTCGTATACGAATAACGTTATCGGCCAAACATTTTATCGTCCTTGTCATACCTTGCCTGGTCCTCAAGCGGATATTCCTTGCGCAACGGCCATCCTTCCATATCATCCATATTCAGTATTCTTCTCAGGTCAGGGTGACCGGTAAAGCGGAATCCGAAAAAGTCATAGGCTTCCCTTTCCATCCAGTTGGCGGCCGGAAAAAGATTTGTAAAGGTCGGGAATGTAGGAGGATCCTGGTTTGTAAATGCTTTAAGCCGGAGCCTGTAATTTTGTTTCCATGCATGCAGGTGAATGACAAGGCTGAATTTTTCACCGGCATCCGGAAAATGCATGGCATTCATCGTGGTAAGAAAACCAAATCCAAGCGATTCATCATCGCGCAGAAACCTGACCAGGTCGTGCAGGCTTTCCTGACGTATAGTGATGCACTGCATGTCATACAGCATTTCATCAGCCAGGATTTTATCTCCGAACCGTGATTTTATTTTTTCTGAAACAAATGCTGCATCCATTTTACCAAAATTCTGATTTAAAAAAGCTTTTCATTTCAGACTGTTTTACTGCATGCCATAGGAGGCAAGCAATTCCTTGTATTCTGCAGAGTCTCTTCTCCTGATGGACTCACTGGCTACCAGCTCCTGAATTTTTATGATTCCGTCAAGGATTTGCTCGGGTCTTGGAGGACAACCAGGTACGTATACGTCAACCGGTATGATCCTGTCAATTCCCTGTAACACGCTGTATGTATCGAATATTCCTCCTGATGATGCGCATGCACCTACCGACAAAACCCAACGGGGTTCAGCCATTTGTTCATAAACCTGCCGGAGCACGGGGCCCATTTTTTTTGCAATGGTCCCCATTACCATCAGCAGATCAGCCTGCCGTGGAGAAAAGCTTAAACGCTCGCTGCCAAAACGGCCCAGGTCATAATGTGATGCCATGGTAGCCATGAATTCAATTCCGCAGCAGGAGGTTGCAAACGGCAATGGCCAGATCGAATTTTTTCGTGCAAGGCCTACCACGCTGTCTATTTTGGTGGCAAAAAATCCGGGTCCTTCAAATCCGGCGGGTGCCTTTGTGATGTTTGCCATTTTTACCCTGATTAATTTTTTTTAAATCTATTCCCATTTCAATGCGCCTTTCCTGACGATGTAAAAGAATCCCACCAGGAACATGGCCAGGAACAACAACATTTCAATAAAGCCTGTCAGTCCCATGTCCCTGAAATTCACTGCCCACGGATACATGAAAATGACTTCCACATCAAACAGTACAAAGAGAATGGCAATCAGAAAATATTTGATTGAAAAAGGAATACGTGAATTTCCTTTTGCTTCAATACCGCATTCAAATGTATCGGTTTTTATCTGTGACTTCCTTTTTGGTCCCAGCAAATGGGTAATTACCATTACAAGAAGTACGAAGCCAACTGCAATCAAAAACATAATTCCCATGGGCAGGTAATCGGCCGGGACACTCAGTAAAACAGGCTTAAACATAGCTATTACTTAAACAGGCAGGGGTTCAGTTGGTTTTAAAACTGAGCAAAATTACACATTTAAACATCAAAGCCAAATGAGTCAGGCATCTAAAAAATAAACATGGTAAAGTTCAGCTTAATCCCTGATAATGCGCAAGGTAAATGCATCAGATTCCGATCTCAAACGCAGGATATACACACCATGCGATTGCAGATGCGGCAAAACATTGACCCTGTTGATTGATTTTGCATTGAAATCATAGTATTTCCTGTATGCCAGCTTGCCCAGCATGTCAAATATTTCAAGAGTCACCTCTTGTTTCGTGTTGGAAAAGAAGCTGTATGTGAAAGTTTCTGCAAACGGATTCGGATACACGCTGACCAGCTGATCGTTATGGTAATCGGCACCATTTTCCTTGATGTTCAGCAGTGACTGTGCATAAGCGAAATCAGGAATGCCATAACCTAAAAGCGTATCGGGGTTGTTATACTGGCTGGCACTTTCCTTAATAGCCTGAATGATATCCATGTTCGCCATATTGGGAAAGGCCTGCCACAGGCATGCTGCCATTCCTGTCATGATCGGTCCTGAGAAAGAAGTTCCGCTTCCCGGACCTACGCCACCGGCCCACGGATAATACACGTACGCATTGGCGCCCTGCGCAGCCACGTCGGGCTTGACTCTTCCATCTGATGACGGACCGTTGCTGCTGAAAGAGGCATAGCTTTCAATACTGTCAACAGCCCCGGTTGCAAGCACACTGTCACCGTCGGCAGGTGCGCTGATATAATTCCATGACGAATTGCCCTCATTCCCTGCGCTGCACTCAACCAGGATACCCTTGGAAGCTGCTATGTCTGCCGCAATGGTTACAGGCGCTGTATTGCCATCCATATCAAGGTAAGTATGATTCTGTGTTGAATCCCAGAAATCGGTATAACCAAGAGAAGTATTGATGAGGTCAGCTCCAACGCTGTCTGCAAATTCGGCTGCTGTAGCCCAGTTATATTCTTCGATAATGTATTCGCTGTTGGCATCCTCCGAACGAAGCAGCCAGTAGCTGGCCTTTGGTGCGGTACCGATAATGGAATCGGGAATGTTGCCTGCCATCAGGCTTAACACCATGGCTCCATGGGCGTCATCACCATATACATCCTGCTGCAGATCTACAAAATCATACGTGCCGAGAATACGGCCTTCATTACGCAGCGAATCAAAGCAGTCGAGGATATTCACGTTTAAAAAGCCTGCGTCAAGCACGGCAATGGTCATGTTTTCGCCGCGGTATCCGCCATTGTGCAGCTGTTCCCCGTTCATCATGTGGATCTGGTTGAATGAAGGTCCATAGTTGAAAGATGCATTTCGTGCAGCAATGGAAGTATGTGTACCGGCATAAGGAATCAGGTTGTCAAATTTCTGATCATGCTGTCCGGGTTTGGCCGGCCGCCCTGCCGTTTTAATACCTGCCACATATGGCAAAGCCTGGATACTGGCCAGCAGCGAAGGGTTGACGCATAAAATGGTAACCGTATTCAGCCATTTGGAAGCGGAGATCACATAGACTCCTGTGGCTGCAATGCCGGTTACATACGCCGGATTAACAGGCAGGTCGCTCTGATCAATGGCAATGTTGTGTAAGGCTCTTCGTGCAATCGCCTTGGGTGACAGATAGGCTGAGGGATTGCTGATTGAATAAGGGGAATTGTTTTTATCGGTCAGTTGAATAACATACCTGTTCTGACTTAAAGCATCAGAAAAAAAAACAACAAAAAGGATGGTTAAGGGTAAAAGTCTATTCATGAATAACGGATTAAAAAACAAAGTTAACTTTTTTATCTCAAACCATAAAAATGAGTGAGGTAAATACTTTGTAATCCTTTTGCTTCAATGTAGCCGCCGGATTAAAAAACAAAAAGCGGGGATCGGATGAGGTTTATTGCTGAAAAGAAAGCAGCGTTTCCCTGTAAATGAAAGCTTCTGTGATAGTGTCACAGGATGGAATGCCGCAATAATTGTATTTGATGTCTTTATATTCCTTATAGATCATACCCACACCGGCTGCATATTGCAACATGTGGTAGTTGGAATTGATCAGCGTGGTATCTTCATACTCCAGCACTGAAATGGTTGAATCAAATGACAAAGCGCCGATTGTTGCCGGCTCATGCAGCCCGATATAGCGGTATTCCTGGGCCGGAAGGGTATTTTGGGAATTGCCGTTCCAGGATTCTTCCCCTGAGAGCACAAAATATAACCTGATATACCTGATGTTATCTTCTTCCCGCTGTGCATTGAGGCTTGTTACATTTGCCGCCCACACTTTGTAGATGGTCCAGCTGGTAGCAGTATCATTTTTAATATACCGTTCAATCCGCTGGGTGATCCGCCCTTCATTATCAAGATAATGCCCTGCAATAATTTCCCTGATCTGGTAATGCAATGAATCCCACGTACCTGTAAAAGCGCTTTTGACATAATTATCCACGTTGTAAATAAGCGTTAGTCCTGAATCGGCAGGGAAATAGCTTTTAGGTACTGAAAGATCTTTGACCTCATTATCCTTTTTGCAGGATGCCAGTACGAGCAGGAAACAGGCAAGAAGCAAAGTGAATCTTCCTTTCATGAGTCGCATCATTATGTAAATATAACGAGAATTAAATTACCTGCTGCGGTTGCAACCGGAATTATATCAGTTACGGCGTATAGGAAACAAGGGTTTCGGTATAGACGGTTCCTGAAAGGATCGAATCACCTGCAGCATCATACTGAAGGTCCTGGTTGATTTTATAAATCAGGCCAACCTTCGTTGCGTATTTTTCAACATAGTAGTTCCAGTGAGAGGCGGATGAGTCGTTGTACTGCAGCACCGTACATGTTGAATCAAATGCCAGTGCACCCTGTGTTAACGGAATATGCATGTTTGTTATCTTGTAATACCTGCCGCCCAGTGTATTCAATCCGTTGCCGTCCCAGTTGTGATTGACTTCCATGGGGAAAATCAGCTTGATGTACCTGATGCTGTTCTCCACCCGGTGTGCCGTTGAAGTCAGCAGGTTTGCCGCCCAGGTATTCAAATGTATGAAACCGCTGCCAGTGCTGTCAATAAAACGGTCCACCTGCGCGGTTGAGCGTCCATCGCTGTCAATATAGGTTCCGGTTGTAATTTCCTTGATCTGGTAATGCACGGTGTCTGAGATTCCAGTGGTTGCACTCTTGGTAACCTTTTCCACTTCGTAAACAACTTCATGTCCAACATTTACAGGAAAATAGGTTCTGCCTTTATAAGGCTCCTCCTCTTCCTTTTTTATTTTTTTACAACCTATCGCGCAAAGCAGCGATAACATAAGCAGTAAGAGTGATAATTGCTTCATGGATTCAGATATTATGATGGCTTAAAGGTATACTGATAAAGGCCCTGAAGGTTTCGAGGATCCTGATTTTTATCAACAGTCAGCAGGCAGCCTGCAGTCAGACACGCTTTTCAATGAATCCTCCACCGAGCACATCCTCCCCTTCATAAAAAACAGCACTCTGTCCGGGAGCAACCCCCGACACAGACTGATGAAACATAACCCTCACCATGTTGTCGTGCATGGACAGGGTGCTGTGTGTTCCCGGATCCTTGTAACGGATCTTTGTTATTGCTTCAGTATCCGCAGACAGAGCTGGATATTTAACCAGGTTTACATCCCTAACCCACATTTCCTGTTTTTTCAGGTCTTCCAGGTTACCGATGATAACCGTATTGGTTTCAGGTATGATTTCAGTTACATAAGCGGGTTCGCCGAGCGCAATTTCAAGTCCTTTCCTTTGCCCGATGGTATAGAACGGATATCCTTTATGCCGGCCGAGGACCTTGCCGTCAGTGGCCACAAAATTTCCACCACCGACTTTTTCATCCAGGTTTTCAATCCTGTTCCTCAAAAAGGCACGGTAGTCATTGTCAGGAACAAAACAGATCTCATAGCTTTCGCTTTTTTTCGAAAGCTCTTCAAATCCCATTTGCAGGGCCATATCCCTTATTTCCTTTTTTCTGTATGATCCGATGGGGAACCTGGTGCGGGCCAGACAGTCCTGTGAAAGTCCCCAGAGCACATAGCTTTGATCTTTGGCGGCATCAAGTCCTTTGGAAATCACATAACGGCCATTTTCTTCACGGACATTGGCATAATGGCCGGTTGCGATGTATTCGCAATTGAGCATATCTGCACGGCGGAGCAATGCTTCCCACTTGATATGCGTGTTACATAGCACGCAGGGATTCGGGGTCCGCCCGGCCATGTATTCATCCACAAAATTATCAATGACTGAATCTCCAAATTCATTTCTGATATCAAGGATGTAATGCGGGAAACCTTTATCAACTGCAATGGCGCGCGCATCATTGATGGAATCAAGGCTGCAACAGCCGGTTTCTTTTTTCGACGAGCCTGAAGACGCATAATCCCAGGTCTTCATCGTTAAACCGATCACTTCATAACCTTCCTCATGCAGCAGCATGGCAGTTACAGAACTGTCGATTCCGCCACTCATGGCCACCAGTATTCTTCCTTTTTTACTCACGATATTGTTTCGATTGCCGCAGCTTACTTAACCAGCTCTCCGTTCACGTAATTTTCCACCCCTTCCACTTTCCCATGTTCATCATAGCTGGTCCAGGGACCGGTCTTCAACCCGTTTACATAGCTGCCGGTATAACTGATTTTTCCGTTCGGATGATAGAGCTTCATCACTCCATCAAAGGTATCATTTTTAAAACTGCCTTCAAATTTTATGTTTCCTTCAAAGCTGTACTGGACAACTTTTCCTTCACGTTTATCATTCAACCAATTGGTCACCTCCGATGTTTTGCCATTGGCATAAAAAACCGTCCAGGTGCCGTGCTTTATTCCTGTTTTATAGTTTTCAATGGCTGTAACCGTATCTGTTTCATTGTAATAAATCCAGGTACTGTCTTTTTGCTGATCGATATAGTTTCCCCTGGCTTTCAGGTGTCCATTCTCAAAATAACCCTTAAACCGGGCTTTATGGCCGCTTTTATCATACACATATTCTCCCTGCAGCTTACCGCTTTTATAATAAGATTTAAACGTTCCCTTGGGCAGGTCATTTACAAACGTTCCTTCCGAAAACAGGGTATCATTTTCATAATATCGTTTCCAGACACCCTGCTTCAGGCCTTTGGTATCCTTGCGGTTGATGGTATCGCCCTTCATAACCGAATACTTTTGCGCAACGGAAACAGCCGGCATCAATAACATACCTATGATAAAACATATCCTCATACTGGAATAATTTAATCGTTAAAAAGCAAAGGTCTTATAATTATTCCACCCGATAAAAAAAAACTGCAACAAGTAGCATCAGGCTAAAACAGGCTCCCGTTTTTATTTCTTCGCATGCTCGGGCTTCACGGTGCTTTCGCACAGCAGCGCGTAGATGGTCATGAGGTGCTGCGATTCATGAAGCAGGAAAAATTCTGTCCACCAGATCACATTCATTTCCCCGAACCGCGGATGCCTCCCTTTTTTTGCCGCCTGTTCAGCTTTAAGCTCGATCAAAAGATTGAAGATTTTCCTTCGTGTATCTTTAAAATACATGAGAATGTCTTCTGTTGAATAGGCTGTCCATTTTGTAAACACAGGGTCTCTGGCGGCATCGTAACGTTCAAATGCCGGGTTGTCGCCCTGGAGGATTGCATGGATCCTGTCAATAAAAACTTCCTGGTACCTTGCCACATGAGCCAGGTTTTCATGGATCGACCACTTGCCTGTTGGCGGCTTCTGCATGATCTTTTCCCGGGTTGATCCTTTGATAAAGCTGAAAATCACTTCATACTGGTTTGCAATCCTGTTCAGACTGGATATGGGTATTTCATTCATCGGGTGTGCCTGCAAAAGTTAATGCGCACAATTTATAAATTAATTGATTGCGATTAATATCTTTTTATCAAATGGTTCATGCGGACTGTTATTGTTCCGCTATACGAAATGATTTGCGTCCGCAATTAACAAAACAAAAAAGCCTCCGTTCTCACGGAGGCCTTCTTATTAACAACAAAGCAAATTTATTCGTCTGATTTTTTAGTCTTCTTTGCTTTTGGTGCCGCAGTGGCTTCCGTTTCGCCTTCTACCGCTTCTTCTTTTTTAGCCCTTGGCTTTTTGGTCTTGGCCTTTACTGCAGCTTCATCTGATGCAGCAGGTTCAGTGGCAGCAGGAGCTGATTCTTCTGCAGGTTCATCACTTTTCTGTTCAAATTCCTTGTTCAGCCTGGCAATTGCGCTGGCTTTTTCTGATGATTCAAGCGAAGACTTGAGTGATGATAAAACATCCATATCACCCAGGGTCGATTTCTCAACAGCATCTTTAATTTTCTTCACACTTTTAGCCGTTGACTCCTGTTCCTTTTCTTTTTCTTCTATTTCAGAGGAACGTGAAAGGTTCAGTTTATCTTCAATCAGGCGGTGGTGCGAAACGATGATCTTTTTATTTTCCTTCGAAAACTCGATCACTTTAAAATCAAGTTTTTCATCTGTTTTTGCAGGAGATCCGTTTTCTTTCATCAGGTGACGGAATGGAGCGAATGCTTCCACGCCGTAAGGCAGTGAAATAATGGCGCCTTTGTCGGTAACTTTCCCAACGGTTCCTTCATGTACTGAATCCACGTTGAAAACAGTTTCATAGGTATCCCACGGATTATCCTCAAGCTGTTTGTGACCGAGGCTCAGCCTGCGGTTTTCAGCATCTACTTCCAGCACGATCACTTCCAGCTCATCGCCGATCTTGGTGAATTCGGCTGGATGCTTTACTTTCTTCGACCAGCTCAGGTCGGAAATATGCACCAGACCGTCAACACCTTCTTCCAGCTCCACAAATACCCCGAAGTTGGTGAAGTTTCTGACTTTTGATTTATGTTTTGATCCAACCGGATATCTTTCTGTAATGGAACCCCAGGGATCAGGCATAAGTTGTTTAAGACCCAGCGACATTTTACGCTCTTCACGGTCAAGGGTCAGCACGACAGCTTCAATCTCATCATTCACTTTGAGGAAATCCTGCGGGCTGCGTAAGTGCTGTGACCACGACATTTCAGATACGTGGATCAGGCCTTCTACACCTGGAATAATCTCCACGAATGCGCCATAGTCGGCTAACACAACAACACGTCCTTTTATCTTATCACCAATCTTCAGGTTCGTGTCAAGTGCATCCCATGGCTGCGGCGTCAGTTGCTTGAGACCAAGGGCGATCCGTTTTTTCTCATCATCAAAATCAAGGATAACCACATTGATCTTCTGATCAAGTGCAAGCACTTCTTCAGGATGCGATATGCGTCCCCATGAAATATCGGTAATATGCAGCAGACCATCTACGCCGCCAAGGTCCATAAACACACCGTAAGAAGTGATATTCTTAACAGTGCCTTCCAGTACCTGGCCTTTTTCAAGCTTCGAAATAATTTCTGCTTTTTGTGTTTCAAGCTCCTCTTCAATCAGGATCTTATGGGATACAACCACATTCTTAAATTCATTATTTATTTTGACCACTTTGAACTCCATGGTCTTGCCTACAAACACGTCATAATCACGGATAGGCTTTACATCAATCTGTGAACCGGGAAGGAATGCTTCGATGCCGAACACATCCACGATCAATCCGCCTTTGGTGCGGCATTTTACAAAGCCCTGGATCACTTCGTCTTTTTCAAGAGAATTGTTCACACGCTCCCATGATTTCAAAGCACGGGCACGCTTGTGCGAAAGAATAAGCTGTCCGTTTTTGTCTTCCTGGGTTTCAACGTACACTTCAATCTTGTCTCCGATCTTCAGATCGGGGTTGTGGCGGAATTCAGACAAGGCAACAAGGCCGTCTGATTTATAACCGATGTCAACCACCACTTCTTTGGTAGTTAAGCCAATCACGGTCCCCATAAGGATCTCGTGTTCCACTACATTGTTAAATGTTTTGCTGTACAGCTCTTCCATCCTGGAGCGCTCATCAGAAGGATAGTTGTCTGAATTTTTTCCTACGTTGTCCCAGTCGAAATCACCGGCTACAACTGTTTTTTTGGTTTCGACAGGAGCAGCTTTTTCTGATACTTCTGTCTGGTTTTGATTTTCAAGTTCCTGATCAATCATTACTTTTTTTGTTCTTTTTTTAAATTTTTAAAATGTTAGGAATATATGAATAGATGAAATTCGTCCCAGTGACATGCAATTAACACGGTAAAATGATAACAGGATGGCAAAAGGGACGGCAAATGTAGCAAAATATTCATAAACTAAAAAGCTGAAAATCTTATTTTTAAAGAAAATTAAACCGCCCTAAAACATTGATCTCCGGGTTTTCATACCAAAACCAAAAGACCGGTCAACCACCTGGCTGCCGGTTCTTTTAAAAATTAAAAAGTCTCCCCGGAGGGAGACTTCTTAAAACCAACGAGAAAACAATCAATAAACAAATTTTCGGCAGATGCTTTCATCCCTGTTTCGCAGGGTGATCAGGTAGGTTCCTGAAGCAAGTGATGCCGGTATCGTCAGGGTGTTTTCACCCTCATGGGCAACCATATTTTCTTTTGATAAAAGTTCACGGCCAAGCAGATCGGAGATTACATACTGGCAGGGCTGATCGGAGTTATAAGTGAAACCAACCGTTATGGACCCTGTTTCCTTTGTACCGGAAACCAAGTTGATCGTAAAACGGCTGTCGGCATTCACCACAACAGGCACAAACCTCGAATAGCTTTCATCGCCGTCGGTTCCTGTCGACTTTAGCCTGTAATACTGCAAGCCATGCAGTGGATGATAATCATATGTTTCATAATCCTGTTCTTTACTGCTGCTGCCTTTGGACGACAATTGATCAATGAAGCTGAATTCCTGGTAATCTGTAGTCCGTTCCACTGTAAAGTAATTATTATCTCTTTCAGAAGCCGTTTTCCACCAGATCTGCACCTTATCCTGTATCAGGGTGGCAGTGAACTGCAACAGTTCAATCGGCAGGGGATTGGTAATATCCGACAATGCCCAGGGTCCGTTAAAGTTGTTGGTCACTCCAAACATGGACTGACTGCTTACGGTGGCGCCAACTGCGCTACTGCCGATCCCAATGCTCCATCCCATGCCAACCCAGCGCTGCGCAACCAGTGCACTCTTGTTAATGGAATTGGGCACATTGGCTTCATTATTATCATATGATAAAATAATGCTGGCACTGCTGGCAGCCGGTCCGGTTTTGTTAAGCACCCAGAACCTGTCAACAGTCAGGGTTCCGTTGTTAGGACTTCCGGCCAGGTTGTTAACATGCGTGGCCGGCGTTGGATATGGCGTATTGGCCGGAATGGTCGTATACGTTGCAATGGAAACGGTACCATGATCAGCAGCAGGAGTTACGCTTACGGGAATGTAAGTTCCGCCTGCTGTGCCAAACGGGAAGTTGTGCGCACCGGCAAAGGTGCCGATTTTCCAGGCAAGCTGTCCTGCAGCTGCAGGGTCTTCGCTGACCAAATACCCGTTGGTTCGTGAAACCGATGCTGCATTGCCATGGTTGGCGGTCAGCACCAGTGAATTCAGTAATAATGGTCCGCTTGTCAATACCAGGTTTGAATCAACAGTAACAGGCATTCGCTGTGTGACCGTACCTGAGGGCTTGTTAACAGAAAGATCATTGAACAAGGTTGATTTTATACCGGTAATATCCTGGTTTGCAGCACTGCTTCCAAATGTAACATTGCTCCAGCCAGCCTGGAATCCATCCGTTATCAATGCCCCGTTGTTGTTATTGATCCAGTGACCGGTTGAAGGACTTAGCACCGGCACACCGTTTACAACTCCGGCACTGGTGCCGATGTTAATGGGGAACTTATTGAATACCCTGTGAAATTTAAAAATAATATTGGGTCTGAACTGGGATACGGCAGCAACATTACCAACCGGAAGTGGCCAGTTTAATGCACAGCCGAAATTCACTGCAGAGGTATTGTTGTTGTTGATCCACATAACCTGGTACAGGTTGGTGGTTACTGTTTGCTGGATCAGGTCATTGGTAAGAACCGATGCCGTAGGCACTATGCTGTTGTTGTAACAGAAGTTCAGCACCAGGTCCCCGCCCAGATAAACAAATGGGGTGGTCAGCGGAATCCGCAAAGTTCCTGTAGCCGCAGGTGCTCCTAATCCGCCTGCAACAACCGGTGCATTCATGTTGAGATTTCCTGTGTAAACCACGGTATACGCGCCGGCAGTGGCAAGCGCTCCAGGAGGCGGAGTCCACGAATTCCATGGTGCCGTACAGTAGGCATAGCTGATGGTAAATCCATTGTATATGCCTGCAAAAGCCGGATTGGTGGCCCTTGACACAATGTTAAACTGCAGCTCATCCACTACATCTCCTACAAGCAGACCCTGTCCGGCAAAATCAGCGGCAGTATACACGATTTGCATGCGTTGATTTTTACGCGTGGCAGCGAACGGTGTGAAATTAAAATTCAGCGTACCATTGCTGATACGGGCTGTATTAACATAGCTGCTGGTAATCCTGATATCTCCATTACCGGTACCGGCATAATTGATATGCAGCGAATCCTTAACAGTTAACGAAGCATTATTTACAGCATCCACGAAAATGGTGTCGCCGGCAGCAAGTCTGATGGTCTGTGCTGTTGCAGTTACACCGGTATGGATGGCAGGCTTGTGGTAGCCGGCTGCAGGTGTACCTGATGCACTGAACTGCACAAGCGCCACATCATTGATGGTAGGCACACCTCCGCACCAGTTGTTGGCAACACTCCAGTCGTCCGTATACCCAAGCCATGTCTTGATAATCGGATTGCAATTGGGGATAATGGTGATGACATAATCTTCTATCTCGCCAAAAACAGCAGGAGACTGGCAGGGATCGATGGCATTATTGGCGAAAACCTCCCGCACACGCATGATGGTGTTTCCTACTGCTGAGGTAGCAGGTCCGGCCGCGCCTACCGAAGGAGGACCGGCAAGCGGCACATTCACGGCAAGGTTCATGGTGCCAAATCCATTCAGTGCAGGCAGCGGATTGGTTGCAATTGCTTCACCCACATCGGCAAAATCGCCATCGTGATTAAAATCAATAAATGCATTCATGAAATTGAGTACGGGGAATGCGCCGCACTGAAGCGTGAGCCCGGGCCCAGCAAAATTTGCAGGAGGCATGGCATAAACAGTGCCCTGCTTTAAAACACAGGTTTTTCCCGGCACCGCCGGAAACAATTCATAATCGGGCGGGTGAACCGAAAATGGAGCAGGTCCGCCAAACCAGGGTGGGATATTTGGTCCTGTTGAATTAAGGGCATTATCAATGATCGGAACGCCGGGACTTGTAAAGCCTTCGCCCCACAACGTTACATGGTTAATATAATCGTTAAATGTATAATTGAAAAAGGCTGTGCCAACAATGTAAATTGGTGTGACACCTCCGCAATAGCTTACTTCAATTACGCGGCATCCGGGCAGGGTAACCGTTGTTGCTGCATTCAGCACCCCTGTTTCAGCCACATAAGCGCCGGCATATTCTGCATCAAGACAATTTCCCAGTGTAGCACCGGCAGGTACATCGTAAGTAACCCAGAAATAATTATTTCCGATATCCAGTGGAAAATAATTCATGGCAGTACAACGGCCGGTAGGATTTGTTGTAAGTGTATAGTTTGCATTCGCTGCCGTGAATAACTGGCCATTGTTATAGATGACGGCATTATGCGTAATGGAGCATCCTGGCCCTCCGCCGACGATGTATTGTTGTCCGACAACCAGGGTTCCTGAAGGAACATTTGCCATCTTAAAAGTAAGATTTCCCGGAAACGGTGATGTAAGTGAGGGGTTGACGATGGTTGCTGTATACTGTACGCCGGTTCCGAACTGGTTTGATCCGCTGGTATACCATAGCTTCGCATTCTGCATATCGGCAAGATTTGTTGAACCATTGGTGTTGAAAGATATGGAGTCGAGTGAAAGCGGTGGATTGCCTGCAAAATTCATTACCACATTGGCACCCACAATCTGCTGATTAAGATTGCCACGACCCACTGTTGTTGAATTCTGATTGGTCAAGGTTGTGGAATTAAATGTTTGTGCGGTTGGCCAGGTATCAATCTGAATATTATCCAGATGAATATTATTGCCAAACGAGCTGCCGCAATAGAAAACAATAAATTCCGAATTTGAGCACCTTCCCGCAGGGATGTTATAGGTGTATTGATTCCAGGTTCCACATACTGCAACCGGAGGAGCCAAGCACGGCCTGAGAATGGGTGACGGACTCGGTCCCGACAAAAGCACCGGTGCACCGTTCAGATCAGGTGTATTGTTAATGTATACCCGCAACGAATCGAAATCGCCCGCAAAGCCTGCATCCCGGAACATCCAGAGCCTGACGGTCCCGGCTGCATTACAGGCAGGACGGGATGAAAAATCAAGCTGCTTGCTGGCCAGGAAAGATCCCCCGGATGTGATGTTAAAAGAATTATAGGAAACAAGTGCAGTTCCTGACTGAGGCGCTGCAGCCGGATTGACTCCGACGGCAACACGCATAAAATCAACTGCCGTCAAGCCGTAAACTTTTCCCAGACTCCATCCGGCGGGTGGGAACAAGGTAGTTTCAAAGCCTTCGGTCACTGTTACCTGGGCTTTGGCTGATTGAAGGATAAGAAGGAGGATAAGGGTAGAAAAACAAACCTGCAAACGTCTTTTAATTACTGACCGTGCATAGCCGGTCCCGTTGTAAATGTTTCTCATGTGGGGTTATTTTAAAGATTTGGTAATCGGCAGTTCATAAAGATATAGAATGCCGGTATAGGTTCAGCAGTCCTGGATCACTTTTTTTTGAAATTCAGGACCTTATGGCAAAGTTGCAGAACGAATACGCTTATCAGGTAAATAAAAAAACTGTCCTGAAAAAATGATCGTGAGTCAGTTCAGGCGTGGAACTACCACTACGATAAAAACCGGTTTAGTTCAGGGCAGGCGCAGGCCTGGATTTTTTAGGGATGGAAAACAGAAAGCAGGCGCCGAAACCCGGCCTTGATTCAACCCTGATGGAACCTCCGCGTTCTTCAATGATTTTCTTTGAAATCGCCAGACCCGCTCCCATGGTGTCCAGCTTGTCGCGACGGCTTAAAGTTTGAAAAATGACAAATATCCGCTCATGAAAAGCCTTATCGATACCCGGCCCGTTGTCTTTTAGAGAAAATTCCCATGCATTGTACTTTTCAAAACAATCGAGCTCCATTTCAACTATAAGTTTATCAGTATGAATAATGGCATTGGAAATAAGGTGTGAAAACACAATCTTTAACTTATGCCTGTCGGTCACCAGGATGGGCAGCCTGTTTGAAATTTTCAGGTTCAGATGCTTCTCACTGCAAAGCAGCAACCGAAGCTCTTCAGCCAGTATACGTGTGTCCACAACCTCTTCGGTGCCCTGTTGCCGGTCTGCCCTGCTGTATTCGAGCAATGCATTGAGCAATTGTTCCATTCTGCTCACCCGGCCTTTGATCACATCCAGATGTGATTTCATTTCACCATCGATCCGATCACCTGCATCTTCCTCCATCATCCCTACCGAAGCACCTATGGCCCTGAGTGGCGCTTTAAGATCATGGGAAGCAACAGATGCAAACTTATCCAGTTCCCTGTTGCTTTTTTCAAGACCGGAAGCATATTGAAGCAGCAGTTTATTTTTCTCCTTTAAGGTGCGGTTTTTTTCCTTCAGCTCCTCAGCTGTCTGCTCCAGCATTCTGATGACAACATTTTTTCCGCTTTGCAGGTAGCTGCTGTGTGATGCGATCAGTAAAAAGGTGAGGATGGCATTAATCAGGAAGTCCTGGTTGATCAGGGCCGGATCGTTTTTAAAAAAATCAAAGGAGGTGTGGTTCGTAAAAGTTGAAATAAAAAAGAGGTACGCAACATGTACGATTACCAGCGCTGTAAACCACTTACCCGGTCTGTTACCGAGCAGCATGAAAGCATACAGGATCACCACTGTAAAATACATGGTCCCCGCCGTACGGATCCCGCCGCAGGAATAGGAAACCAGGTGAAGCAACGAGCAGGCTGAAATCAGCATGAGCAAATAAGCCAGCTTCAGTTTTCGGATGCGGCCTACCATATAAAAATTAATCCCCAGGATAAATGCCAGCGCAAGTATGAAATACGGAAGGATACCCGCATCTTGGATCGTTACCTGCATCTTCAGAAATACTCCGGCGCTTGCAACCATTCCCGTAAACGAAAATATCCGGAACAGGATGAATTTCTGCCTTTCCAGCACATCATCGATGGGAATCTGGTCCAGCAAATTGTTGCGCATCAACCGGTGAATAATCTGTTTCATTCAGGTTTGGTGGATCGAAATGGTAGATCCCCTGATACGGAAAAGGGCTTTAAATGTTTATTTTTACAATGATAAAGACCTGGTTCGCGGGCTGTTAGCGCTATAATTTTAGTAAGAAAGGTTATTAACAATCTGCTGTGCATTACGTTGCCGTTTGCCAATAAAATCCGAATTTTATTGTTTATATTTTTGATGGTTCGCCTGAAGGCCCTCAGGCCGTTAAACCTTCTGAAAATGAAAAGAATCACTACCCTCTCGCTGCTCTTTGTTTTGTTTGCATGTTCATCTCCTGCCTTTGGCGGTGATGAACCCATCCGCATGACCCCGCAGGATTACATTGCACGCTATAAGGATGATGCCATCAGGGATATGCAGAAAACCGGCGTTCCAGCCAGTATAACCCTTGCCCAGGGCATGTTTGAAAGTGAGAATGGCAACAGCAGGCTGGCCCGCGAAGCCAACAACCATTTCGGGATCAAATGTCATAAAGAATGGAGCGGCCCGACATTTATCAAGGATGATGACACCAAAAATGAGTGCTTTAGAAAATATGAGACCGTGCTTGAATCTTACGACGACCACTCCAATTTCCTCCGCACAAGGGAAAGGTACCGGTTCCTCTTTGAATATGAAATTACGGATTATAAAAACTGGGCGCACGGATTAAAAAAAGCAGGCTATGCCACGAACCCGGAATATGCCAATAAGCTGATCAGGATCATTGAGGAAAACAACCTCAGCCAGTATGATGGTCCGGGTAAAACCGTGGCTGTTGCAAAGCCGGCTTCCACCTCCCCGGCTGCACCGGTAGCTTTAGCTACTACTGCTGAAAAAAAGACGGTTGAAAATACTTCTTCAGCCATTGTAAATAATAACGTAAAGTATGTTGTCGCCAAAAAAGGCGATTCATACTTAAGCATTGCGCAACAGGAAGACGTTATGTTGTGGGAGCTCCTGAAGTACAATGATGCTGATAAAGGAACCAGTGTATCCGAAGGTGAAATAGTTTATCTGAAACCAAAAAGAAATAAAGCCTCAACCGGTTTTCATACCGTAAAAGAAGGTGAAACGCTTCGCAGCATTTCGCAGTTGTATGGCATTAAGCTCAAAGCGCTTGCAAAACGAAACCATTTGTCGGCCTATACTGATCCACCTGCAGGAACAAAGCTCTCGCTTAACTGACAGCGCAATGTCAGGTATTGGCGGATCAATCAGATAATATTTCTATATTTGGGATTAAATTAAAATCCCGATGAAAAACTTTTGCAAGAATTTTTTTCTGCTTTTTACTTTTGCCTTTAGCTGCAAAAGTGTCTCTGCTCAGTTAACCGTTACACCTGTAACCAATTTACAGCAGGCCGTTCAAAACAGCCTGCTGGGTGCCGGAGTGGTGGTGAACAATGTTACCTATACCGGGGTCGACAGCTCACTTGCTGAATTTTCAGGAAGCTCTTCCATGGGAATTTTAAACGGACTGTTTATCGGTACCGGAAAGTCAACGCTGCTTATGAACAATGTGGCATCGTATTTCATGAGTGATGCAGCCGCAGGTCCTGGTGATCCCGACCTTCAAACCATTGCAAGTGGAACTACTCAGGATGCCGGTGTGCTTGAATTTGATTTTAAAGTGCAGGGAGATTCCGTCAAATTTAATTTTGTATTTGCTTCTGAAGAATACAGCGACTATGCCGGTTCTTCTTTCAATGATGTGTTTGGTTTTTTTATCAGCGGGCCGGGAATCACCGGAAGTCAGAACATTGCACTCATACCGGGAACTTCAATCAATGTTTCAATCAACAATGTAAATAATGGATTCGCTCCTATGGGGATCGCACCAACAGGTCCCTGCATGAACTGCGCCTACTACAATGATAATACAACCGGAACCACCTGTATATTTGATGGAATGACAACGGTCCTGACTGCAACTGCTGCTGTCCAGCCGTGCACCTTTTATCATATTAAATTAGCCGTGGCAAATGTGAATGATGGCGCTTTCGATTCAGGCGTATTCCTGGAGGCCAACAGCTTTACACCATGCGGACCATTGACGGTTTTCGAAGGCCTTGCCCCTGTTAACGACACCATCAGCATGTGCCCCGGTGATACACTCACCCTGACCAGCTGCAAAGCCCCGAACTATTTATGGATAACCGGTGATACAACGCAAAGCATCAGTGTTACTCAACCCGGCAATTATTCATTGAGTGTAAGCACGGCGAACTGCTTTGCTGCCTCTTCCATGATTACAGTAATTGCGGATACTGTTTTAGGTTTCCCACAGATCACACAAAACGGAAATGTGCTGAACTCATCAGTTACCAATGTGAATTTTATTTATGAATGGTTTCAGAATGGCATATCCATCTCCGGCAGCAACAATCCTTCACTGACCGTTTCCACCGGTGGATGCTATCAGCTCCTGATTACCAATCCCGGTGGCTGCAGCATATGGTCCGATACCGTTTGTATGTCATTTACAGGCATAGCTAACAGTAACCCGCAAACGTTTGCATGCAGCGTTAACCCGAATCCTGTTACCGGCAATGCAAGGATCGTTTTTGAAAACAGCAATCGCGATTTATTCAAGCTGGTGATTGTTGATATATCAGGTAAAACAATGCTTACTGTTTCAACACATGATGATGAAATTGTCCTGATGAATCCGAACCTGCCGGCTGGTATTTATTATGCCGAGCTTGAGAATGACGTGACAAAAGCTAAAGCCAGGACTAAATTCATAGTTCAGAAATAACCACATCACCGATTATTTTGCTTCAAGGTTGGAAAGGAAATTTATTTTTTTGCCTTTCCAGCTTCCTGTTGTTTTATATGGCTGGAACCTGGAGAACATTTCTTCCTTAAAGCCGCCCACCTCCCTTGTTTTTTTAATCGCCTCCGAATGGTATTTGCTTTGGTAGGCAAAAGCTTTCATGCTTTCTTCGTTTTCCCATACGGTAAATGTTGCCTGTTCAAAAAAAGGAATTTCGCCCACGCCTTTTGAAAATATCAGGCCTTTTGATGCTGCCTGTGTTTTACTCACATTGGGAACTCTTTTCCAGAACTGGTACAGGTAGCTTTTCTTCAGCGTCGCCCGGGTGAGCACGCAGATATAAGGATTTTGTTGATCCCTTTCAGCTGGAATGAAAGGGCTTTCTCCTGTCCAGCTTCCACGTGTGCTGATGCTTCTCATGTAAATGGTGAACTGTTCGCTGCTGTGATTTTTAAATGTCTGATAAAAAGAGGAACGGTCAAAAAACAGATCAGCATCGCTTTCATCCTGCCAGACACATAACAGGGCATAGGTTCCGAAGTCTGGACTGAGGCTGTAACCTGCGCCACCACCGGAACCAAGTAAACGGGCAAAAACGATTCCAGGCTCTTTGCGCATCCTCTTTTTTCCATCACGCATCTGCATCATCGCCCACATCCTGTTCATTCCGGTGTAGCTGAAAAAAGTCATGGTGATGGTTTGCTTCATATTGCGTTGTAAGGATGAAATTGCTGTTAATAAAAAATCACACCTGGAACTGCTGGCCTTCAATGGCAAGCTCGGTGTTGGAGAAAACAGTTCGTGCTTCGTTAAGCAGGGGTGTCAGGCTTTTATATCTTGCCGAAAAATGACCGATCAGCAGCTTTTTAACATTGGCTTTTGAAGCAAGCATTCCGGCCTGGAGACTGGTGGAATGATAGGTTGCCTGTGCGCGGTCGATCATGTCATGCATAAACGTTGATTCATAATACAGGAGATCCACCTCCCTGACATCATCGGCAAAATTTTCATCATACATCGTATCGGAACAAAATGCATATGAACGTACAGGCTCTGGAGCCATGGTCAGCTCTTCATTTTTTATAATCTTTCCAAAGTCATCTTCATAGTCTTCACCTGCCTTAATCCTGGAATAATAAGCAAAGGGAATATTGTAATGCTGGATCTTGCTGATGATGAGCTTGCGCGGACGTGGTTTTTCCTTGAACAAAAATCCCGTGCATGGTATGCGGTGATTCATGATAATCGTTCGAACCGTTACATCATCATCCGATAGAATGATCGAGCTGAGATAATGCTTGACAGGATGAAAAATGAGATTATACTTCAGCCTGGTATTTGAAAGCCGCAGCTGAAGCTCAATGATATCCATCAGATCCTCCTGCCCGAATAAATGAAGCTCGGCCGTGCGCCCCTGCAGGTGCATGGTCGACAGCAGACCCATCAAACCAAGATAATGATCTCCATGCAGATGGCTGATAAATATATGGCTGATCCTGTGGTACCTGATCTTATAACGGTTTAATTGCCATAGCGTCCCTTCGCCGCAGTCAATCAAAAAAAACCGCTCACGTATATTTAATACCTGAGCGGTTGGATGTCGCTGAAAAATAGGGGTTGCTGAACTGCTTCCGAGGATAGTTAATTCAAACGTCACACCTGCCTACAATTAACCTCCTTATCATCTCTTTGAAACGGCCATACGCCTTGTAATTGTTTTGTAACCCATGGATAACGTATATATGTATACACCGGATTCAAAATCTTTTGCATCCATACGGATGGTATTCCAGCCTGTTGTAACACGGTATGAACCTTTGTATACTTCCATGCCTATCATGTTGTAAATTTTCAGCTCGGCTTTACCGCCCGATGGGGAGGTAAAATTGATGTTGCTGTAAGTTGTAAAAGGGTTGGGTTCATTCTGTGAAACACTGAAGATATAATTTGCATTTTGAGGAACCCCTGAAGCAGCATTGATCACAATCTTATAATAGGTAATTGTAAATGGAAGCGAAATGGGTCCGACGATCGGTGCAATACCATGTGCAGTACCATATACGATAAGGTTGTAAGTTCCCTGTGTTACAGGCATTGCACTAAGCTGTATGCAGGCGTTGGATCCGCCCGGAAATACACAGTTTGCAGGGTTACAGGCAAATGCGAATGAAGGAGGCAAACCTGTCATGCTATCGCCCATGATGCTGTCGATTGTAAAATCTGTAATTGTAACCGTTTGACCAAGAATGACGGTATCAGGTGGAATTCTCACCTGCACTACTTCTGCATATGGTGTGCCTGCAATGCCCTGGGGAAGATTCGTAGCGCTGTCAGGATATATACCGGGGGTCGTAATGGTAATATCTGGAGTACATTGGGCGTAAATACGGACAGATGAAAAGGCGAGTAAAAAGACGAGTGTAGCGGTTTTTCTTATCATGCGTTGAAGTTAGTTTATCAATCGTTTTTAATGTTTCTCTCTATTTCTTCCATGAAAATAAAATCAATGGCTTCGGTGAGTGTTGGCGTGATGATGAGCACCTGGTCAAGCTGGCTGATGGAGATGAGCTTTTTAACAGGTTCACTTAAGCCTGTAATGAGGAAGGAGCCATTGGCATTGCGGCAAATCCTGTTTCCGACTAAAATAGCGCTCAGGCCCGATGAATCGCAATACTGTGTTTCAGAAAGGTCAAGGATCATATTGGAATAACCCTGGTTATTAATAAGCAGTAATTCTGATTTAAGCTCGGCCGCAATGAGGGTATTGAGCTTGGCCTCATGAAGCCTGATCACACAATGCTTCTCCTGTTTATCTAAGGTAAAATGCATAGACTAAATATTTTAACAAAATTAGTAAAAATTCAATAAAAAGCCACTTTTCAGTTTTTTTATATCCTGTGGCTGTTAAAGGGCTGATAACGGTTACTCTCTTGCTTTTCCGGCCAGCAGGTACATCACTGCCATTCGTATGGCAACGCCGTTTTCTACCTGGTCCAGGATGATGGACTGCCCTGAATCTGCCACGTCTGAAGTAAGCTCAACACCCCTGTTGATGGGGCCCGGATGCATCACAATGATCTTTTTATCCAGGCTGTCAAGAATCTTTTTATTCAGTCCGAATAGCATAATGTATTCCCTTAAGGTAGGGAAATAACGTATATCCTGCCTTTCAAGCTGGATCCGCAGCATATTTACCACATCGCACCACGCAAGGGCTTCCGTGAGGCTGAATGACACTTTTACGCCCAGGCCGGCTATGTGCTTTGGTATCAGGGTAGCAGGACCGCATACCATCACCTCTGCACCCAGCTTACGGAGACAGAAAATGTTTGAAAGTGCCACGCGTGAATGCATGATGTCGCCTACGATGGCAACCTTTACGCCTTTGAGAACGCCGAGCTTTTCGCGGATGGAAAATGCATCCAGCAGCGCCTGTGTGGGATGCTCATGCGTCCCATCGCCTGCATTGATGATGGAAGCTTTCACATGCCTGGAGAGGAACAATGCCGCTCCCGGCCTGGGATGCCGCATCACCACCATGTCAACCTTCATGGCCAGAATGTTATTCACGGTATCAATCAGGGTTTCGCCCTTGCTGACGGATGATGAAGAGGATGAAAAATTAATTACATCGGCTGAAAGCCTTTTCTGGGCCAGCTCGAAAGAAAGTCTTGTACGTGTGGAATTTTCGAAAAAGAGGTTGGCTACGGTGATATCCCTTAATGAAGGTACTTTTTTGATGGGCTGATTGATTACTTTTTTGAAATTATCAGCGGTAACGAAAATATCATTGATATCCTCCACTGAGAGGTCCTTTATCCCAAGCAAATGCTTCATTTTTCCCTGCCTGTCAGTCATGCTTATCTCTGGTATACAGCCAGACCTGATCCGCTCCGTCTGTTTCTATCCATTTTACTTTTACTTTGTCGGATGAGATGGTATCGATGGACTTGCCCACATAATCCGCTTCAATAGGCAGATGCCGGCTGAATTTCCTGTTGATAAGGGCAAGCAGCTCTACTTTAACCGGCCTGCCGAAAGCAAGGATGGCATCAAGGCCCGACCTGATGGTTCGCCCTGTATACAGCACGTCATCAACCAGCACCACTTTTTTATCTTCAACCATAAAATCCACCTCTGTAGTGCTGGGAATAATGGGCTTTTCGCGTGTCCGGAAATCATCCCGGTAAAAAGTGACATCCAGCTTGCCCGACTGAATGTTGCTGCCCGGAAGAATTGTCTTGAGCCGCCTGGTAATACGGTCTGAAAGATAGATGCCCCTGGGTTGCAGCCCGATAATTACGGTATTGCTGAAATCATCATGGTTTTCGATCAACTGGTAACACAACCTGTCAATGGTTATCTGCAAATGTATGGTGTTGAGAATTAACCTGGGCTCCATGGAAGTTGATCGTGCAAATGTAAAACTATTTATTTACCCGCTCAATACTTCCGGTTTCGGCTCCGGCCAACGAGCCATTAAAAAAGATTACGCTCCACAAACAGGATCAGGTTATGGATCACCTTGATGTGTATTTCCTGGGCGCGATCGGCATATTTCGAATATGGTGCACGTATTTCAATATCACAAAGCGATGCCATTTTTCCACCGTCTTTTCCGGTAAGGCCAATCACCTGCATGCCACACTTCCTGGCCGCATCGATCCCTTCCAGCACATTTCCCGAGTTACCGCTCGTGCTGATCGCCAGCAGGACATCCCCTTTCCGGCCATGGGCCTCAATATATCTTGAAAAGACCTTATTAAATCCATAGTCGTTGCCAACACAGGTCAGATGCGAAGCATCTGAAATGCAGACAGCCGGCAACGCTTTCCTGTCGTCGCGGAACCGGCCCGAAAGCTCTTCGGCAAAATGCATGGCATCACACATCGATCCGCCATTGCCGCAGGAGATCACCTTTCCGCCATTCTTAAATGAGTGAACCAGCATTTCACCTGCTTTTGCAATGAGTTCAAAATTCCTGTCATCACTCACAAAAGTGTTCAATACCTGCTGGGCTTCAAGGAACTCCCTGCGTATATCTTCCATGTCTATTGGTTTTTCCTGCTGTTGTACCTGCAAAGCCCTTCATCCAGGAACCTGCCATAGGTATCAATATCCGGAGTGTAGCCGCGCGGCTTTGCGAGGAGACGGCCCTTGTTGTCGAGCAGCACGTAATATGGCTGGGAATTGGTTTCATATTTAACGGCCTGCAGCTCGCTCCATTTGTTTCCCATTGTTCGTATACGCTTGCCCGTTACTGCAGAGGTGCTCTGCTCCGCTTCAGGTAAAAGCATCTTATCATCCACATAAAGAGAGATCAGGACATATTTTTCCGACAGCTTCTTCAGAATTTTCGGATCCGACCATACATTGTCTTCCATCTTGCGGCAGTTAACGCAGCTCCATCCGGTAAAATCAATCATCACGGGTTTTTCCTGCGCCTTTGCATATTTCATTCCTTCCTCGTAGTCGTGGAAACAGGTGAGGTTGTGCGGGCATTCGCTGGAGTTTTCTGTCAGCCATTCCTTGTAAAACTCCGGAGGGGGAAATCCGCTGATCAGGCGTAACGGAGCGCCCCAGATACCGGGAATGAGGTAGACGGTAAAGGTGAATATGATAATGGAAAACAGCAGTCGTGAAACTGAAATATGTTTTACATCACTGTCGTGCGAAAATTTCAGCTTGCCCAAAAGATAAAATCCCCACATGCCGAAAATGATCACCCAAAGTGAAATAAAAATTTCACGCTTCAGGAATCCCCAGTGATAAGCAAGATCGACGTTGGAGAGAAACTTCAGCGCCAGGGCAAGCTCAAGAAATCCCAGGCTTACTTTAACCGAATTGAGCCAGCCCCCTGATTTGGGCAGCGAATGCAGCCATCCCGGAAAAGCGGCAAAAACAGCAAACGGCAGCGCCAGTGCCAGTGCAAATCCTGACATTCCGGCCAGCGGCCCCATGTAACTGCTGCCCCTTGCTGCCTCCACCAACAGGGTACCAATGATGGGTCCCGTGCAGGAGAATGAAACCAGGGAAAGGGTAAAGGCCATGAAGAATATTCCCAGCAATCCGCCGCGGTCTGAGGCAGCATCAGCTTTGTTGATCAGTGATGAGGGAAGGACAATTTCAAATGCACCAAAAAATGAAATGGCAAAAATGATAAAAATGACAAAGAATGCCAGGTTGAAAAACGAATTGCTGGCCATATCATTCAGTGCATCCGATCCCATTGTAACAGTTACCAGGAATCCAATGCCTACATAGATGACGATAATGGAAATGGCATATACGATTGCATTAAATACTCCTTTTTGCCTGGTGTTGCTTCTTTTGGTAAAGAAGCTTACCGTCATCGGAATCATGGGAAATACGCATGGGGTAAGCAATGCCAGCAATCCGCCCAGGATCCCTCCAATGAAAATGGCTATAATGGATGTTTCCCTGACTTCTGCACCTTCGGTTTCACCACAGCCCGGCTCCAGGTAATTTGCAGAAGTATCACCCGGTACAATTACGTCTTCCCTTGCTGTAGTGTCGTTGGCCTGTTGCTGTACAACAGTATCAATAACGGGCACTTCATCTTTCTTCTCCACTTTAACACCGCCGCCCGCATCTTTATTTATGGTAAAAGAAAAATCAACATCCGTGGGTGCGAGACATTGCTTGTCGTTACAGGCCATGTAATTCAGCACCCCTTTGATGGTGAATTTTTCATGGTTAACAATTTTTATCTTTTGCTTAAAGATTGCTTCATTATTGAAGTAACCGATTTTGATTTCCCATACCGGATCAAACTCTTCCACCACATTCTCTTCAGCTACTTTTCCAGCCAGCACATAATCTTTGCTTTTCTCAAAAATAAATGAGGTTGGAATAGGACCCTCGCCAGTAATAAACTGGGAATAGATATGAAACTTGTCGTCAATTTTTGCTTTTAATACCAGTATGGCTTCATCCTGGTTTTTCTGATCGACAGCAAAGGACCATTTCACCGGATCAAGCATGCCGCCCTGGCTGAAGCCATGGGGTGCAGCGACAAAGATCAGGAAGAATAAAGCAAAAAAGAAAGAAACTGTTTTTTTGAATCCGGAAATCACAGGTTATTATTTTGAACGACCAAAATTAGTTTTTTTTTGGAAAGTAGAAATTCCACGTTTTTTCAGGAGATCAGGTTGCCGTTGCAGTTGTCCTTACTTACAGGCTTCTCCCACTACAAAGGTGCTGCCCCCGACAAAAACAAGATCATTTTTACCGGCAATCTTCCTGGCAGTCCTGACGGCCCGCTTTACATCTGCTATGATCATTCCTTCGAGACCAAATTGCTTTCCTTTTTCGGCAAGTTCACCGGCGGCAAGCGCCCTTGGAATTTTTGCCTGGCAGAAATAATAACGGGCATTTACCGGAAGCATTTTAAGCATTTTATCGGTTTCCTTATCCTTAACCATGCCAATAACCCAGTGAAGCTGCTTATGAGGTATGCTGCGTATTTGTTGAAGTATCTCCCTGAAACCGTCTTCATTATGACCGGTATCGCCGATGGTTAACGGTTTGGTGTAAAGCACCTGCCAGCGCCCCTGCAGACCTGTCATGGTTTGTACTTTCTTTAAGGCAGTACGTACGGCCCTGTCACTGATCCGGTAACCATTCTTTTTCAAGAGTTCAGCACCTAGCAAAACCGACTTAATATTTTTCACCTGGTAATGTCCGCTCAGATCAAGCATCAGGCCCGGAAAAAAAGGTTTTCCCTTAACCGACAGCTCGACTTTCATAAAACCGGATCGCAATTGCTTCTTACTTTTTGCTTTGATGACCATGTCGGCAAATATAATGGGAGCTCTTTCCATTTTTGCTTTTTGTTTAAACACAGCATCAGTGTCTTTATTACTTTCTCCAACAATCACAGGAATATGATGTTTGATGATGCCGGCCTTTTCAGCTGCTATTTTCTGAAGCGTGTCTCCCAGCAGGTTCATGTGATCATAGCCAATGTTGGTAATGATGCACAATTCAGGCATGATCACATTGGTGGAATCCAGCCTTCCGCCAAGTCCAGTTTCAATGACAGCCACATCCACTTTTTTTTTCCTGAAATGATTGAACGCAAGTCCGACTGTCATTTCAAAAAATGAAGGTTTGATTCTTTCAAATGCATCACGGTATTCCTGAGTGAAATCAATGACCTCCTTTCTGCTGATCATCACCCCGTTGATCCGGATGCGTTCCCTGAAGTCTTTAAGATGAGGAGAAGTGTAAAGCCCCGTCTTATAGCCTGCCTGCTGCAGGATGGCAGCAAGTGCATGTGAGGTAGAGCCCTTTCCATTGGTGCCTGCAACATGGATGCTTTTAAACGCATGCTCCGGGTTACCGAGCAAATTACATATAGCATAAGTGTTATCCAGGCTGGCTTTATAGGCAACCGGACCCACCCGCTGAAACATGGGTAAGGCGGCAAACAGGTAATCAAGGGTTTGTTTCCAGGTCATTCCACGATAAAGACAAAGGTAAATGTTCCCCTTTGTTCTTCAACCCCGTCGGGGCTGGGATTGAATTTCGTTTTGAGCAGGGCTTCTTTCGCTTTCCTGTATAAATTGGCGCTTGACGTGGTGGATCCTCTTCCGCCAGGGATGGCATTGGTTACATTGCCATATTTATCGACTGTAATATCCACTACCACCTTGCCGGTTTCCTGTGAATTATCAATGATCTTTGGAGGCTGAACGATTTTCCGCCCAGTCAGCGAATAAGAATATCCTTTGCCGCCGTGGCCACCAGGGCCATCCGTGCCGTCGCCTGTGCCATGGGTACCGCTTCCCATGGTGTTGCCATGATTCTTTGCATACAACGAGCCTTCCTTGATCCCCTGATCACCGGGCTTTCCGGTCTCCCCTTCATTGCCCTGCTTTGATTTTCCCTTATACAGCGCATTGGCATTGACCACAGGTTCCTTTTTCTCTTCTTTGACCTCTTTCTTTTCTGTTTTCGGTTTTTCTTTTACAACAGGAGTGGGTGTAATTTTTTTTTCCGGCTTTTTCTCCTTCTTCGGTTTATCAGCTGCAGCCAGTGAAGGTGCATCCTCATCTTCCTGCGTCAGCAGCTTTTCTTCCTTTGAAGTTTCACTTTTTTCAGCTTTCGCCTGCTCTGTTGGGGTACTCATTTTTGCACTTTCTGAAGCGGAGGGTTCAGGCTGGATATCACCCATTCCTTCATCCGACAATCCGAAATTAACCTCTACACCGGCCGTATCGCTGAACAATGGCGGATCGGGATTCTTAAACACAACAAAAATGAAAAGCAGCAGAATAATACCGTGGAATATGAGGGTCCCGGTAAGCGCTTTCAGCTTGTTGTTTCTTTCCACTGCTGCGTCCATGGTTAATCCGGTTATTTGGAACTGGCTTCAGTGGCCAGGATCATTTTTATTTTAAGCTTGTTGCCGATTTCCAGCAGGTTCACCAGGTCCTGCACGGTAATGCCGCGATCAACACGGAGCACAGCGGTCGGTTCACTGGTACCCGTAATTGCTGCTTCCAGCTCTGAGGTAAGCGATTCAAACGAAACTGGTTTGTTATTGATAAAATACTGAAAGTCTTTCGTAACCGAAATCGTCAGCGGCTGCTTGTTCAGCGTTTTGTTTGCAGAAGCTTTCGGAAGCAGCAGCTTGATCACATTCGGATTCACGAGCGTGGAAGTGATGAGAAAAAACAACATCAGGAAAAACATGATGTCATTCAAAGAAGCTGTGGCAACTTCAGGAGCTACCCGGTGACGCCTGCGGAGATTCATCTGGTTGGTTCTTCTAATAAATCAATAAACTCAACAGCATTGCTTTCAATCTTGAAAATCACCTTGTCTGTCATGATGGCAAGATAATGATATCCTACATAAGCAAAGATACCGATAATCAGACCGGATGCGCTGGTGATCATTTTTTCGTATAGCCCCCCTGCAATAAGCCCGATGCTGATATTATCGGCAAGCGAAATATTATAGAATATTTTGATCACGCCAATGATGGTTCCCACAAATCCGAACATGGGTGCAATACCTGCAATGATGCCAAGGATGCCCAGGTTTTTTTCAAGCTTGTGCACTTCCAGCTTGCCCGTGTTCTCAATGGCAACCTCAATGTCTCTGATCGGCTTGCCAATACGTGTGATGCCTTTTTCCACAAGACGTGCAATCGGACTGTCGGTGTTCCTGCACAGCGCTTTTGCTGCATCCACATTGCCATGATGCATAAAATCACGGATGTTGTTCATGAAGTTATTGTCCATCCTGGAAGCTTTTTTAATGGCCAGGTAACGCTCAATAAAAATATAGATGGCTATCATGCTCAAAAGCCCGATGGGTATCATGACGGGACCACCTTTCCAAACAAGCTCCCAAAGCGACAGGCTGGCGCCAGGTGCAGCAGCAGGCGTATTAATGGCTGATGCAGCCTGATTGATTGAATCCGTTACAATTCCGGTAGTCTGATTGATTTGCAGTAGTAGTCCCATTCGCTGATTTCTCTAGATTTTATAACAAATGGTAAAATTACTTGCATAGTGCTTGTCAGGTTTAATATTGATTTCCAGTTTTAAACAATGGTTTGTTGATAAGGCAGAACGGAAGCGCTAAAAGGTTATTATGTTAATTTTCGCTGGCCGCTGTATCCTGTTCTGAATGATGATGTTCTGTGCAGGCTTGATTCAGAGATACTGCAGGCCTCCGGTATGAAATGCAATTATTCTTGTTCCCGGCTTAAAAAAATCGTTTCTGATCAGGTCATAAAGTCCGTAGAACATTTTGCCGGTATAAACGGGTTCCGTTTTCATGTGTTGCGATTTTTCAAAATGCCTGATAAAATCCTCAAGCTCCGCCGTTTTCTTAACATAACCGCCAAAGTGGTAGGTGTTGATCACCTGCCAGTGCTGCATATTACCGGGTAAAAACGCCCTGATCTTTTCCGTTAAAAAGTCACCTTTTAAAACACTGATGCCAATCGCCTGTTGGGAACCGGATAAACCGGCTACCAGTCCTGCAAGCGTCGCTCCTGTACCGCAGGGGCAGCAGATCACATCAAAATCAACAGGAATATCGCTGATTATTTCTGCACAACCTTTCACAGCCAGCTGATTCGATCCGCCTTCCGGCAAAAGGTAAAAATCTCCGAAGCGGTCCCTCAGCTCTCGCAGGTAATCATCATTTGCTTTCTTCCTGTAACCTTCCCGCGTTTCAAAAAATAACTCCATTCCATTTTTCACTGCTTCGGATAAGGTCTTATTCAGGGGTCTGGCCTCTTCTCCCCTGATAATACCAATTGATTTGAAGCCATATAGCTTTGCAGCGCATGCCGTGGCGGCAATGTGATTGGACCACGCACCGCCAAACGTAAGCAGGGTGCCCTGATGCATCTTCGCTGCTTCTGCAAGGTTATATTTAAGCTTATGCCATTTATTTCCCGTGAGCTGAACCGGGCCATTTTCATAAATTAAAGCATGAACAGTCAGTTCTTTCTTATCAAAAAGCGCATCTTTCAGTTGCCTTACGGCAGCCCTTACCGGCGATAAACTCATATCAATCAATGTTTCAGGCATCTGTCAGGCAGAATGGTAATTATTTCCGAAAAATAACGAAATTTGCATGATGGCCTTCACGGATAAATTTGAGCACGAGGACTATTACCTGAGTGAAGAAGGATTTATTGTTTTCACTGAAGCATATCATCTGAAAAGAGGTTACTGCTGCCAGAATAACTGCCGTCATTGTCCTTACAAAAAGAAAAAAGCCGACGATAAAAGCGCAGGCAGGGATACAAAGGAGCAGGCCTGAAATTTAAATTGAATTTTTTTTAAATCACCGTATGATAACGACGACACAAAAGCTGGATCTGTCCGTGCTGAAAACACCTACAGGTAATAAGATTTCCTGCCGGGGCTGGATCCAGGAAGCTGCCCTTCGCATGTTGCATAACAACCTCGATCCTGCTGTTGCAGAAAGGCCTGAGGACCTGATTGTATATGGTGGCACGGGAAAAGCGGCGCGCAATGTGGAGTCATTTCACCTGATCGTAAAAGCGCTGAAAGACCTGCATGATGATGAAACACTGGTGATCCAGTCAGGCAAGCCGGTGGCTATGCTGCCAACGCATGCAGATGCACCCCGAATAATCATCTCCAATTCACAACTGGTACCGCACTGGGCCACCTGGGAACATTTCCGCGAACTGGAAGCCAAAGGACTCACCATGTACGGACAGATGACTGCAGGCTCATGGATTTATATCGGATCACAGGGTATTGTTCAGGGGACCTATGAAACTTACGGCGAAGTGGCCCGTCAGCATTTCGGCGGATCTTTGAAAAACACGCTGAACGTCACAGCCGGACTGGGCGGCATGGGAGGCGCACAGCCGCTGGCCATTACCATGAACGAAGGCACCTGCCTGGCTGCCGAAATGGAAGGCTGGCGGGCCGAAAAAAGAGTGCAGACCAGGTACCTTGATTTTATTTATCACGACCTGGATGAGGCCATCAGCAAAGCGGTGGATGCAAAAAACAAAGGAGAAGCCATTTCCATTGCCTATATCGGAAATGCCGTAGACCTCCTGAAACGGCTCAATGAACGCAATGTGATCCCCGATACCCTGACCGACCAGACCTCAGCACATGACGCACTGGTTGGCTATTTCCCTGAAGGCCTGAGTGTGGAAGATGCACGGGTGCTGCGTGAAAATAATCCCGGGGAATATGTAAAAAGATCAAAAGAAACAATGGTTAAACATGTTCAGCTGATGCTGGACCTGCAGAAAAAAGGCGCAGTTACATTCGACTACGGTAACAATATACGCGGTCAGGCGCTGGAAATGGGATTGAAAAATGCTTTTGACTTTCCCGGATTTGTTCCTGCGTATATCCGTCCGTTATTCTGTGAAGGTAAAGGACCGTTCCGGTGGGTCGCCCTTTCCGGTGATCCTGCTGACATTTATGAAACCGACAAAAAAATACTGGAATTATTTCCTGAAAACAAAGGGCTTGCCCGCTGGATAAAAATGGCGCAGGAACGTATTGCATTCCAGGGCCTTCCTGCCCGCATCTGCTGGCTTGGACAGGGTGAACGGGAAAAAGCGGGCCTGGCATTCAACGACCTTGTTAAGGAAGGCAAAGTGAAAGCACCCATTGTTATCGGGCGCGATCATCTGGATACAGGCTCGGTAGCTTCTCCCAACCGGGAAACCGAAGCAATGAAAGACGGCTCAGATGCCATTGCCGACTGGCCGGTGCTTAATGCCCTCATCAATACTGCCGGCGGAGCCAGCTGGGTTTCACTGCACCATGGCGGCGGTGTGGGAATCGGTTATTCCATTCATGCAGGTATGGTCATCGTGGCTGACGGGACCGCTGATGCATCCAGACGGTTAAAAAGAGTCCTTCACAACGACCCTGCCATGGGTGTGATCCGCCACATGGATGCCGGGTATGATATTGCACTCGATACAGCAAGAAAAAACAGGCTTGATATCAGGGAAAGATTAAAATAATTCATTCGTTGTAACTTATTCTAATTAGGATTTGTTTGATACTAAATAAAGATTTCAAATTGCTCATGAAAATTTCTGCTTATAAAAGCCTTGCAACGATGCTGTTTCCGGCCATGCTCCTCATTTCTTCCTGTGCCAAAGATGATACCACCGGACCGGGAGCCGATGACAGGGACAAATACGTGGGTACCTGGTCATGCAAAGAAACACCTGCTGGTCAGCCTTCGGTCACCTTCACCATCGATATATCCAAAGCCGGTGAATCGGATACGCTCATCGTAAATAATTTTAATCAGCTTGGGGGCGGTACCCAGGCCATTTTCCTGGTTGCAGGTAATTCGGTGACTATTCCGACCCAGTCCATTACAGCAGTAATTGTAGCGGGCAGCGGATTTTATTCGGCTGACAAGCTTAACCTGAATTATTCAGCCGATTCAGATCAATTGACGGCAATCTGCACAAGGCAGTAACTGCCGCTCAGCTTAGCTTGCTTGAAATAAGGCTGATAAATTCTTTCCTCGTCGGATCATTTTCAAACTCACCGGTAAAAGCGGAAGTTGTTGTTACTGAATTCTGTTTCTGAATTCCCCTCATCTGCATGCAGAGATGCTTGGCTTCAATAACCACAGCCACACCAAGCGGCTTTAAGGTCGCCTGGATGCAATCCCTGATCTCTGTGGTTAGCCGTTCCTGCACCTGCAGCCTGCGGGCAAAAGCATCTACCACGCGCGGGATTTTACTCAGTCCTACAATATAATTATTGGGAATATAGGCAACATGTGCCTTGCCGAAAAAAGGAAGCATGTGATGTTCGCACATGGAATAAATTTCAATGTCCTTTACAATCACCATCTGCTTGTAGTTTTCCCTGAACTTGGCTGAATTTAAAATTTCATTGGGATCCAGATCATAACCGTGGGTCATGAACTGCAGCGCTTTTGCAACACGTTCGGGGGTTTTTAACAAACCTTCCCTGTTGGGATTTTCACCTATTTCACCAAGGATGGTTTTATACTTGGCGGAAAGACTCCTGACCGTCTCCGGATTATAAAAATCATTCTTCGTGTATCCGAATGCAGTTTCGTCGGGAAAAATCTTTTTCACTTTTTTTGTACCTTTCATAGGATCATATAAATTGGTGAAAGGACCTGACAGCCTCTGAACTTTTATTTATCAGGACCAAAATATTCTACGTAATTTCTTTCCGTTTCCAGGAGCTTAATGCAATGGAGCCTGCAGTTTACCGTATTCAGATAAGGTGCAAGCTGTTCCCAGATGGCTATGGCAATCATTTCCGTACTGGCAAACCTGCCTTTCATAAATTCCACATCCAGGTTTACATTTTTATGGTCCATCTTTTCAATCACCTGCTTTTTAATGATGTTACTCATTTTTTTCAGGTCAAAAACAAAACCGGTGTCCGGATCGGGATCTCCTTTAATGGTGACATAGAGGTCATAGTTATGACCATGCCAGTTGGGATTGGAACACTTCCCGAAAATCTCCATGTTTTTATCATCACTCCAGGCTGGATTAAAAAGCTTGTGAGCGGCATTGAAATGTTCCTTACGGGTAACAAAGATCATTTTCAGTCAGTTTTAGCTTCATTTAAAGCTGCAAATCTACAATTTTTTTAATGTTGCAGTCCGGCAGGGGTTTGCAGAAACGGAGTATTAGTCTTTTATTTGAATCGCTATTCTCCAACAGATGAAACTGCTTATTGTTTATGCCACTCCCGGTGAAATCAGCCTTCCTGATGCGGCAAAGGAAACAGTACAACATGGTAAAGTGCTGCAGTATAGCTATGCAGGTACGCTTGAAATTTCAGTGCTGGTGACAGGAGCAGGAATGATCTCAACTGCTTTTCACTTACAAAAAGAGCTTGCAAAAAACAAATACCACCTGGTCATCAATGCAGGTGTTGCAGGATGTTTTGATAAGGCTGTTGCATTAGGTTCCGTTTTCCTGGTCACGGAAGATTGTTTTTCAGAAATGGGAGCTGAAAATGGTGATGAATTTATTTCAATGACCAGTCTCGGATTGCAGGATCCTGATGAGGCGCCATTTAAAAACGGAAAATTGATTAATGAAAACACATACGGCATCCGTGCAGCTGAAGCACTTGTTAAAGCGAAGGCCATTACCGTCAATAAAGTGCATGGCAATACTTCGGAAATTGAAAAAGTGAAAAAACTTTTTGGAGCAGACCTGGAATCAATGGAGGGTGCTGCTTTCTTTTATGTCTGCATGAGCGAAAAAATTCCATGCATGCAGATCCGTGCAGTTTCCAACCTTATTGAAAAAAGAAACAGGAATGCATGGAATATTCCACTGGCAGTGAAAAATCTCCGGTCCGTAACGGGTGAAATACTGAAAGCGCTTGCTGAGAAAAAAACTATTTGATGGTAAAGACAATGTTGGGAGCTTTTAAAACTTCCCTCGTAGTGCGGTCTTTATATGTTACATTTTTCAGGAATACGGTATCGCCGGGTTTGGCTGCTTTAATTGCATTCACTGCAAGAATGGGCATACCGCCCTGGCCAAGACCAAAATCTTTTGTTGACAAAGGTTCCTTGGTGATGATCTGAATATTAAACTGGTAAAGCTCAACGGCTACTTTGCCATCACACATCACTTCAATCGGGTCGGTTTTAAACCATGCAATGGCATCTTCAAGTGCAACCTGTCGCGTGTTACCTGAATCAGGCGGAGGGCTGCAAACTTTGAACTGAAGCGGCTTATCAGCTTTTTTAGGTTCGGCTTTGGTTGCTTCCCCCTTTTCCTGGGCAAATAAAACTCCAGTGGTCAGGGTCATCAGCACCAGCAAAGCAAAACTCTTCTTGATTGTTTTCATACAATAATTTTTAAATTGATTTTCTGCGATCAAAACTAACTGAATAAATTTAAACGTGCAAAACTAAATGGAAAGCATCCCTGTCAGCAATTCAATAAATAAAAAAACCGGGACAAATGCCCCGGTTTCATTTAATATTACAGACCTTATTATTTGGTCATGATCATTGTTTTTGAATCGATCACTTTGCCATCAACAAGGAGTGAATAGGTATAGTTTCCTGATGCAAAGTCAGCACCGTCAACGATAACCTGGCTGTTACCACGTTCTGAAATGGTAATTTTTTTCAATACCACACCTGCAGCACTGGTAATTTCAAGCGTTGCTGATTTCACCGTGGATGGAAGATACACCTGGATGGTTGAGTTTCCGTTAACGGGATTCGGCTGGTTCTGGAAGAGTTTTGCATTGTCAGAAGATTTTACAATTGCATTTTTCTGCTGCTCGGTAATTTGTCCGTTTTGTTGCATCAGGTTTGCAAGCTGGCTGATTTTACTTTCCAGATCGGCGATTTTAGCATTCTGTTCAGCAATCTGTGCATCTTTTTGGTCCAATGCCTGTTTTTGTTCCTGCGCTGATTCAATTAAAACAGGAATCAGGCCGATGTAATTCACGCTCTTGAAAGTAACTTCCTGGGAGAGTTTTTTTCCATTTCTGTCGATCCTTGAGGCAGTCCTTGCTTCTTTTACCAGTTCCGGGAAAACTCTTTCAACATTTTCTGCAAGAAGTCCATACTCCAATGTAGAGGGCACTGATATTCCTGCGCTCTTTTTGAAATTGTAAGTGGATGGATTCAGTTCCATCAGCTTTGTTGTTGCGGAAGAAATAGGTTTGATGTTTTCTTTCAGATAAGCATCTGAAGCCTGGAAAAATCTTACGGCAAACAGATCACCGTCAAAAAATCCGGCCCAGTGTTTTGTTCCGGCTGTATCAGTAAAACCCCCGTTATTGGAAATACCGTAAACGCCATAATTGAAATTTCCACTGTTGGCTTCACCCCATACCCCAATGGCAGCTGCAGCGGTATTAACGATTCCCTGAACACCAAACAGGTTGCCGGTATTGGCAACTGTTGTATCAGCACCGGCTGATTCACCATCAACGCCAATGGATCCAAATCCCGAAACGCCGATAAAATCACCGAAACCGTCGACTCCGATGAAATTACCGCGACCGCTCACGCCGATACCAAACCCCGGAGCAGGCTGTGAAGTCCCCTGAACACCGACGATATCAAAATTGCCTGTTCTTTTTACCAGGCCCACGATAACAGGTACGGTATCACCATTATTGGTTCCGCCGAAAACATGCAGTCGGGAAGTCGGATTGGTTGTTCCTACCCCAACCTTGCCGGCTGATGTGATTGTAATGCGTTTCGCATTGTTTGTTTTAATGGTTAATGCCTTGGCATCGGTGGTACCCAGAAAATTGTTGGTGGTTGTACCTGCGTTGCCGTTCAGCGACCAGCTTTGGGCGTTGGCATTCATCATGGCCGTAGCCGTAAATAAACAGGTAATAAGCCCTGCAGCAATGTTTGTTTTTTTCATCTTTTTTAATTGTTTAGTGAGTAAATATTTTAAATAAAAGTCCAGTATCAATGCCTTTTCAGGCATCATTGCAAATCATGAAATACAGAATCTGAAAGTGGTTTACAATAATTAAAGCGGCAAAATGATACCGTAATTTTAGCGATAAAAACCTTTCCAGTCAAGGGTTGTTGAAAAAAAATCAATGCCGGTCACCGGCACCGCTTATTTGGGAGCCTTGCCTGCAAGATATCCTGCCACTATTAAAAATACGATATTGGGAATCCATACAGCCACTAAAGCCGGCATGCTTCCATTGGTTGCAAAAGTAGTGGTCACCTGCATGAACAGGATATACGTAAAGCTTAGCAGGATACCGGCTCCCAGCTGAAGCCCGATACCGCCGCGCACTTTGCGGCTCGACAGCGCCACTCCCATAATAGTCAGAATAAACGTGGCAAACGGATAGGACGAACGCCTGTATTTTTCCACTTCATAAAATGCTATGTTTTCAGCGCCCCTCATTTTTTCCTGGGCAATAAATTCATTGAGTTCCTCATTGTCCATGGCCTCAATGTAATTGATGCGCCTGTTAAACTCGTCCGGGCTGAATGCAAAAGTTGTGTCGAGGTTTTCTCCGCTGTGAATCTTTTCACTCATGCTGTCAATTTCCCTGATAAAGTAATTTTCCACCTTCCATTTTCCAGTAGTGCTGTCCCACAGGATCCGTTCAGCGAGCATTTTGTATTTCAGCTGACCATTGCTGAATTTTTCATATGAAAACTGGTAACCGATGCTTTCCCTGTTGTTGTAACTCTCAAAATAAATAAAATTGTCAGGACTGATCTGCCGATGGATGTTCCGCGTCCTTAACACATACGGGTTTTTGACATAGGTATTTTCAAATGCAAGTCTTTCAATATTCGCATGCGGTATCACCCAGCCGTTCAGGTAAAACGAAAGTCCTGCAAGCAGGGTCGCCGCAACCAGGTAAGGCACCAGCAGCCTCCTGAAGGAGATTCCGCTGTTGAGAATGGCAATGATCTCCGTTTGCATGGCCATCTTGGAAGTAAAAAAAATAACGGAAATAAAAATAAAAAGCGGACTGAACAGGTTGATGAAATAAGGAATGAAGTTGAAGTAATACTGAACAATAATGGCCTTGAGTGGCGCCTGCTTTTCAAGAAAATCGTCGATCTTTTCTGAAACGTCAAATACGATGGAAATAAGGATGATCAGACCAATGGCAAAAAAAAAGGTGCCCAGGAATTTCCTGACTATATAAATATCGATAATCTTGATCCTGAAGTTCAATCCTGTTCTGTTTTTCAAAAATCCGTTATGGACAAAGGTATGTTTTCCGTAAATATATGTTGTAGGTTGTTAATTAATGTAACGTTTTTCCGCTTCAATGGTATGTCATTTTGGAAAACCATTGCCTGCATTTCAATCCGGCTGCAGTCCTGCTGTCTGGTCGCCTGCCTGCCTGACTCCCGCAGGCAGGCAGGCTCCCGCTCATCAGGTTTATTTTACATACGCCGGGGTTTCAATCACACGCCTGTTAAACAGCTTCAAACCTGCCAAATTGGCCATTATTCCAATTTGGTATTATTTTTAACAGTGGCAGCAAAAAAATCTTTATGAACCAGAACAAAAAAGTAAAAGCCATACTCCCTGCCCCCATTTTTGATATGGGTGGAATGAAAGTGCGTCAGCCCTTTCCTTCAGCGGCCATTGAACAGGTCGACCCGTTTATCCTCCTTCATCATGCAAACAATGCAGTCCCTTCCGAAGTTCCCGTTTCACAAAGCGGCGTGGGCCCTCATCCCCATCGCGGATTTTCACCGGTAACATTTATTTTCAGGGGAGGCGTGCACCATCGCGACAGCAGGGGGAACGACAGCACCATTTATGCCGGGGGCACCCAGTGGATGAATGCAGGAATGGGCGTGATGCACAGCGAACGTCCGGCCGATAATATCCATGAACTGGGCGGAACACTCGAGCTCATCCAGCTGTGGGTCAATACCCCTGCAGCAAGGAAAATGGATCAGCCGGCTTATTACCCGCTGAAAGCCGAAGATACCCCTGGCATCAGGCTCGATGACGGCAGGTCTGAAATAAAGGTCATAGCCGGCACACTCGAAAATGTAAAAGGTCCGGTGCCAACTTTAACACCTGTCAATGCATGGACGCTTGATTTTAAAAAAGGAAGCCATTTCAGGTTCACCGTCCCTGATTTGCACCATTCATTCATTTATCTGCTTGACGGAAAATTGCGTATTGCAGGTTTTGGCCTGGTGGAAGGATTGCATGCTGCCGTTTTCGAAAATGAAGGTAATGGAATTGAAGTGGAAGCCATGGAGGATACACGCGCTTTGCTGATGACCGGGCTGCCGCTGAACGAAACCGTTGTTTCTCATGGCCCTTTTGTGATGAACAATGAAACGCAGATCATGGAAGCCATGCGCGACTATAGGATGGGTAAAATGGGTATCCTCATTGAGTAATACCTGCATCCCTCACCGGAGGCATTACATCTTGATAATCTTAAACGTATATGCCCCTGGCGCCCGTTCGCTTTCCAGACGGATCATATAGAAGCCTTCTGCAAATCCTTCCATACTAAGCTCTTCAGAAAAAGGCAAGGTGGCAATTTTTGCCCCGGTAACATCATATAGTGTAACCGTATGGATATGTCTGTCAGTAAACTGCGACAGGTTCAGGTAACTGTGAACAGGGTTGGGCAATACAACCGGACCGCGTCCGGAAGTATTTTCTGAAACAGCGTTTCCTGTGCAAAACACATCATTGAGCTTCATCCAGAGGTCGTTATCAAAGCTCGTTGGTGCTGCAAGAGAAGTGTCTGCTGCATCGCCCATTCGCACCACGATCAGGTTACGGGAAGGGATCACATGAATCTTTTGATCATTCTTACCTAAAGCTGCATAGAGATCAGCAGGTGCAGAAGGGATTAAATTTCCGGAGAAAGCAGCCTGCAGTCCCGGCAGCATGAACGTCCCTTTTCCATTGAGCCACCACAGGTAACCATAGGAAGGATTGATGTTTTGCGAGGAGTTGATCATGTTCTGAAAATACACGGTATCGTGCAGGATGGTGTCGCCGTTCCATATGCCATTGGCCAGCATCAGTAAACCGAACCGGGCCATGGTACGTGCCTTGCTGACAAACACTTCATCAAATCCTGCAGTGATCCAGATTCCGCTCATGCCTGTTTTGACAAGAATACGTGTAAGGGTATAGTTATTCCAGGTGATTCCCGAAGCATTTTCAACTGCATGGTGCAGCAGCGTATAGGGAGCATTGTGATAGGCCCATCTGGTACCGGGTGCTGCAATGCACACCAGGCAGGAATCATACGTACAGTCGTTGGTTGAATTGATGTCATCCAGGCCGCTTGTCATGCAAAGCTGATCCCTGATGGTGATCAGTCCTTCATCGTTTGGCTGACAGGATGTCCATCCCGCGCCAAGGTACTGTGAGGTGCTGTCGGTGATACTTAAAAATCCTTCTTCCTGTGCGATTCCGGTCAGGAAGGAGGCAAGCGACTTCCCGGCTGATGCCCAATACCACAGGCTGTCGGCCGTAAAGTTTCCGAAATAATGTTCAATGGCAATTTTGCCGTCCTGCAATACAATGAACGCTTTGGTATGCTTCTGATCCAGGAAGCTGATCAGCGTATCAATCTGCGGCTGGCACCAGCCCAGGGAAGCCGGCGACACCGTATCCCATGCAGATCCGGCAAGCGGTGGAAAATAAAGATTCTGCCCCGGTGCATACGATATGTTTAAGAGTAAAACAGGCAGCAATAAATAATACCTGAACCTGAAAGCAATCCCGTTTTTTATAATCTCCGATCCTTTCATGCTGTTATTTTTCAGTGCGCTGTCTTATTGCTTCAAACAAAACAATTCCTGCAGCAACAGAAACATTCAGTGATGCAATCTCGCCCATCATGGGTATCTTTATTTTTTTGTCGGCCCTTCTCAGGTATTCTTCCGAAACGCCATTCTCTTCCGATCCCATGATGAATGCTGCCGGTCCGGTGAGGTTTGAAGAATAAATTGTTTCCCTCGCTTTTTCAGAACATGCTATCACTTCAATGCCGCTGTCTTTTAGAAACTGGATCACCAGCTTGATATTCTCTTCTCTGCAAACCGGGATCCTGTTGAGCGCACCCGCTGCAGCTTTCATGGCTTCGCCGTTTACCTGTGCAGCGCCGCGTGCAGGTATCACAAGGGCATGCACGCCGGCACATTCAGCCGCGCGGGCAATGGCGCCGAAATTCCTCACATCAGTGATCCTGTCAAGGATCAGCAGCAATGGTGTTTCTCCTTTTTCAAAAATTGCAGGCACTATATCTTCGAGCCTGTAATACGTGATGACTGATAAAAAGCAGGCAGCACCCTGGTGGTTTTTTGCAGTAAGCCTGTTCAGCTTTTCAACAGGCACATGCTGGTAGGTCATTCCCTTTTGCCTGAGCAGTTGCTTGAGTTCATTCATCAACGGATGCTGCAAATCCTGCTGAAGCATAACCTTTTCCACTTCCTTACCAGCTGCAATGGCTTCCATCACAGGTCTTATTCCAAATAAGAGATTTTTTTTCTCCATTGTTTATTCGTCCATGTCCATTTGCCTGCCCTGCCTCCATTCATCAACTGCGAGGAACCATACTTCCTGGTATGAAGAAGAACGTACCAGGTTATAATCTTCAGCAGTGAAAGGGTTTTTAATTTTTTCAAAAGTAAAATTTACCGGGCCGTGCTCAAAGGTTCCGCTGTAGCTCCAGTCTTCATTGGTTGCACTCCTGTATACGACATCGGGTTCGCCAAAGATAATAAAGATCAGTCCGCGGTCAGTTTTCCAGCCCTCATGATAAGAGGTGAAATAACGGTTGGCAGCTTCCACTCTTGAATAAAATATTTTGATCAGTTCCCTTCCTTTAGTTTTATTGCCGGCAATGTCAAGCCAGAAATCGTCAATGGCCGTTTTCTTGTCGTTGCTGGCAAGAATCTTATTATACTCCCGGCTGGTGGTCAGGTAACGCAACGGACCGACCAGCTCATTCGCCTGTGTGATACGCGGGTAATCGTCGCTGAACCGGTAAATCGTTAATCCTTCCAGCATGTTGGAATCGGATTGCAGATGGTACATTCCCGTTTCCCTCAGGCTGAATTCATTCGAATTGTTCAGATTGATTTTATAGGTTGCATCAGAACGGTAATTGAATTTCTGCAAGTCTGTATACCTGAAAGCCGGCTTGGCCAGCGGATAGCTCCGGTTAAAATACCGCACAAAAAGTTCCTTGTTTATTCTTTCACGGCAAAGGATGCTGAACGTTGTTGCACCGGACAGATAAGGTGAAAAGATCGGAATGCTGTCGGCTGCATTCACCAGCAGGTAATTAACAGGCGATTGAAGGGAATGGTTGCTGATGCTCAGCCACGATTTCTGCGTATAGTGTCTGTTATAGTCAGTAAGCAGGAGCTCCAGCACATAATCCTTTGTTGCCGGTGTTTTAAAATCAGCATGCTTGATGAGGGAATGCACCTGGTCATCGCTCTGCACATCCACCACCACCATCGAACAGCTGTCGGTAAACCGGTTGGTCTCATAGCTTTCGTAAATCCTGCAGCTGAGCCTGAGGTTTGAGGTAAGCAGCCCGTGTTCGTTCTGCTGATACAATATCCTGTCGGTGCTTACCTTCAGGAATAAACGTGTAGAGGTATCCGTTACATTATAGGCAATATACTGCGGCTGCAACACATCCTTGGTGGGATCATACTTCGATGCCATATCGCGGTTGCTTACCCGGTCGAGCGGGGAACAGGCGGCAAAGAATATAAAAAAAAGAACAAGCCGGAAGGTGATACGCATCTTACTCATCAAACAGGGTATCATTTTCTTCGGCGCGCTGCAGGATGGCAGGCGGCATCGTCTTGGATGTTTTGGCTCCAAGCTTTTTGATCTGCTCAACCCGGTTCACCAGGTTGCCACGCCCGGTCAGCTTAACCATCGTTTCTTCATATGCACGCTGACTGTCTTTCATTTTCTTGCCCAGTTCAAGCAGCTCGTTGATCAGACCCACAAACTTATCATATAGATCGCCGCCCTGTCTGGCTATTTCCATGGCATTGCGGCTCTGGTATTCCACACGCCAGATGCTGGCAATGGTTTTCAGCGTTGCCAGCAGCGTTGAAGTGGTTACCAGCACAATGTTCCTGTCAAAGGCTTCATTGAAAAGGTCCTGGTCAGCTTCCACGGCAGCGGCAAATGCAGGCTCAAGCGGAATAAACATCAGCACAAAATCAAGCGAATTAACTTCATAAAGGTGATGATAGTTTTTATCCCCGAGGTCCCTGATGTGCTTGCGCACCGAAATCAGGTGCTCTTTTAATGCCAGCAATTTCTCAGCCTCCGTTTCACTGTTGCAATAACGTTCGTATGCCACAAGTGACAGCTTCGAATCAATAACCAGGTTTTTTTTATCCGGTAAATTAATCACCACATCAGGCTGCATTCTCCTGCCGGTCTCCATCGTGATGCTTTCCTGAACCACGTATTCCCTGCCTTTGATCAGCCCTGATTTTTCAAGCACTTTCTCCAGTATCAATTCACCCCAGGTGCCCTGTGTTTTGGACTGACCTTTCAAGGCCGTGGTCAGGTTGCGGGCTTCATCTCCGATGGTCTGGTTCAGCTTCTGAAGCATGGCCAGCTGCTCTTTCAGCGACTGGTTCTCCCGCACATTTTCCTTATGGGTCTGATCAACTTTTGATTCAAATTTTTCAATCTTTTCCTTTAACGGATTCAGGATATCATCGAGCTTTTCCTTATGCTGTTGCTGGATCCGCTGGGAGTTGTCGAACACAATTTTACTTGCAATATTTTCAAACTGTTCCTTCATTTTATTATGAAGCAATAACAGCTCTTCCTGATGCGTGACAAGTTTCTCAGCTGTGTTTTTTCGCTCTGCAGATTCTGTTGCCAGACTGGTTGAAAGCTCCACGATCCTGGTTTGCCGGTTTTCCATATCACGCTGCAGCTGCGTATAAGCCTCTCTCAATTCTTTCAGCTTTTCTCCAAGCACGGCCCTTTCCCTGTCGGCCTCCGTAAACCGGTCCATTGCTGTATCCTTTTTCTTATCAGAGACCCGTTGTCCGTAAAACCATCCAATAATGGCGCCCAGCACCAGTCCGCCCGTTATATATATTAATTCCATTTCCTGTTTCAGTATGCAAAAGTAAAATTACAATAAAAAATCGACCCGTTGTAAAGGAAGCCCGTGCTTAAAAATAATTAACGATCCCAAAATGTATTTTACCTGACCTGAGATAAATGGGGTTATTAAACTGCTTTCCCAAAGCATAATTCAGTGAAAAAATACCAAGCTTGGTTTCAAAATTAATTCCGGCACCAAATCCAAACGGCGTATCCTGAATATAGGTGCCATTGCTTTTGTTTTCATACCAGGCAGCATTTACAAACAGAAAAAGAAAGGAGTTTTGTTCCAGGAGGTAACGGTATTCAAGTTTCCCCATGTAAAAGGAAGATGCCAGGATCGACTCTTCATCAAAGCCCCGCAATGTTTTCAACCCTCCGAAACGGTACAGCTCATTTGTAAAAAGCTGGTCGCCTACAAGGATACCGCCAATGGAACCTGCATCAATCACACTCCTGTTTCGGATCGGAAAATAAACATCAATCCTGTACTGACCCGTATACTGAACCGCATTAAGGTCCAGGCCATCGTATACATTCTCAGGCAACTTGCTGTTCTTTTCAATTTTCCTGGTGCTCACACCGGCTGCAACATCCATGATGTAACCCCTTCTGGGATTGAGCCTGTAATCAATCGCTTCATCATGCAGGTTCAAACCGTAAGTGTTGGTAGTTATGTCGGCAAATGGAGGCAGCACAGTGGTATTTTCATATGCCTTGGTGGAGAGGAGACTTGATTTCTTGTTGTAATAAAATCCTTTCAGGTAATCTGTCCCTGTCAGCTGGTACAATACACCAATTCCTTTCCCGATCTCAAGGTAGCTAGTATCCTTTTTATAAATATTCAGGTTAAGCTCCAGTCCGAACTGGGAAATTATATACGGGTAGCTGGCTTTCACTTTCAGATCCTGGGTTTTATAGGCTGGCTGCTTCCAGTTAATATCAAGTACTTCTCCATGTCCGAAAGGGCTTTCCAGCCTGATCCTCGCTTCACCCGTCACTACTACCTTTCCGGGGTTCTGCTGGTCGGGAAGCAATCCGATCACACCGTCAACCTGGCTGGATTTTTTATCCGCCAGGTATAGATACACGACTGCCTTGTCTTCGGTAAAAGAAACCGTAAAGGGTCTTGTCTCGGTCACGAACGGCAATTCCTTAAACCTTGTACTGATGTTTCTGATCACTTCCTCATCATAATAATTTCCTGCCTTTACGCCCAGGTAATTGGTGATATAAACATCTGCAGCTTTGGAATCGCCTTTAATAACAACGCTGTCGATTTTTACAAACTGGTTCTTTTGCAGGTTGAGTGAAGCTTCAATGGTATTCCCGTCAAACCCAAGGCTGTCAAGTTTCACTTCGGCGAATGGATAACCGTTATTTTCACAATAAGTCAGTATCCTGTCAGTGAGCTTTTTAATTGCTGTCGGGCTAAATGGTTTGCCGGCATAAATTTTCTCCCTGAAGCCTGCAGAAGAGAGGATCCTTTCGTCCACATTTCCCTTTCGCAGCCTGCCCCAGTGATAAACAGGACCCAGATAAATGATGGCATCCATGTTATTGCCTTCCGTAACCAGCTGATCACAGGATGCTGCCAGAAAACCTGTAGGATAAAGTGAGTAAATAAAATTGTCAAGCGCCTTTCGCCTGGAAAGGGTATCAGGGTAAGTACTCTTAATAAAAGAGGATTCCCTGGAGAGTGAACGTAAAGGACCTGCTGCGGCGGAATCGGCCGGCAGCAGTTTTAGCGTATACTGTCCACTGACGTGCAGGGGTAACATCAACGAAAGGATGAAGGCTGAATAAATGAATATGTGCAAGCCAGATGCTTTCCAGTTCATTTTTAATTCCATGCCTCTCTTGATTATACGCTGCGTTCGGAAACTTGGAACGCCGGTTTGCCTGTTAACGCACCAATGCGCCAGTCTATTTCAGCTACTCCCTGTTGCCGGAGCACGCCATTTGCTTTGGAGAAATGCCTGCATCCAAAAAAACCATTATGTGCTGAAAAAGGTGACGGGTGGGCCGCTTTGAAAAGATGATGCTTTCCTGCATCGATCAGGTAGTCTTTAGCCTGGGCGAACCTTCCCCATAGCAAAAATACGAGCCCCTCACGCTCATCCGAAAGTTTTCTGATCACCGAATCTGTAAAGGTTTCCCATCCTTTATTCTGATGCGAACCTGCCTGGTTGGCCCTGACTGTAAGCGTGGCATTGAGCAGCAATACGCCCTGTCTTGCCCAGCTTTCGAGGTTGCCGGAGAATGAAACAGGTATCAGTAAATCCTCATGCAATTCTTTGAAAATATTGACAAGCGAAGGCGGAGGCTTGATCCCGTCGGAAACCGAAAAACACAACCCATTCGCCTGACCCGGACCATGGTATGGGTCCTGTCCAAGAATAACAACCTTTACATTTCCGAAAGGGGTATAATTAAAAGCTGAAAAAATCGACTGCCCGGGAGGGTAAATGGTCAGACCTTTTTTCTTTTCCTCCACCAGGAAATCTTTCAGCGCTGCAAAATAAGGTTTTTGAAATTCCGCCATCAGCGCTTTTTTCCAGCTGGCATCAAGTACAGGGTCTATGTTTTGCATGGATGCTGTTTTTTTACAAAAATAGTCATATTTGCACCATAATAAGATACGTTTGAAATTTCATTTGTTCCGGCTTTTCAACCCAACCCGACGTTTAGCTGGGATGTTGTTATTGTTAAACCTGTGCTTTCCCAGCCCGCGGAATTATGCTATTTTTGAATTGATTTTCCTTCCTGATGAAAAAGCCTGAACTGTACAGACCCGTTTTCGACTGGTTACCTGTGCTGGCATTTATTTTCTTTTTTTTGGCGCCGCAGCAGGCGTCCGGCCAAAGCTTCAGCGTGCCGATTAAATTCAGAATTGAAGACGGCGGCTTTGAAGGCTCGCAAATCCTGGTGCAGCGTAACGGCACCACATCACAGACAATTGAAGGAAAGGACAAACTGACGCTGGAACTTGCTTATAACGCCACGTATGTGATCTCTTTTGTGAAACCCGGTTACATTACTAAAAAAATTTCCATCGACACCCATGCACCGGCAAACCGTGTTGAGCAGGGATTTGAGCCTTATGCATACGGCGTTAATTTGTTCCGACAGTATGAAGGAGTAAATACGGTGATCTTCAATCAGCCTGTTGCAAAAATTTTCTACTCTAAAAAAATTGATGATTTTGATTATGACGTGGATTATACGAAATCGGTGCAGTCTGCCATGAAGGAGGCTGAAGAAGAAATAAAGAAAAAAGCCGAGCTTGCAAAAAAAGCCGAAGCTGAGCAGCTGGCAGCAGAGAAACTGAAAGCGGCTGAAGAGCTTAAAATAAAAAAGGAAGAAGAAAAGCTGGCAGCTGAAGAGCTTAAGAAAACAAAGGAAGCCGAACTGGCAGCCAAAAAAGCTGCTGAACAGGCTGCACTGGAAGAAGAGAAGAGAAAAAAGGCGCTTGCCAGGGAAGAGGCGGAAAAAGAAAAAGCCAGGCAGATTGCCATGGGAGAAGATAAAAAGAAAAACGTCACCGTTGCAGGCGGAGCTGATCAGCGGCCACCCGCAAAAAGTCATGCAGGCGGAGACACGCTCGAAATCAGTGTAAAAACAGGATCCGGCGCTGATGCGAAGAAATCTGCCTCAGTGGCTGCCGGATCAGACACCAAAGCACCCGGAGGATCCATGACAAGTGGCGCTGACAGCAGGCCTGCGCAGGCGTCCGTACCGGTATCAGGCAAGGATGCTCCGGCACCAAAGCAGGTGGTGATTGATGACGGCGGCATCAAAGTAGAGGAAATAACAGAACCAAACAGGACCATTACCAGGGTGACGGTGCGCGAGCCTAACGGCGTTAAAAACGTATATACCAAGGTGGCGTATAACTGGGGTGCTACCTATTACTTCCGCAACAACAGACTTTCAATCCCTGATTATATCTATCAGTCCTATACGCAGATGAAATAGGCTTGAAATTTTTTCTGCCGCCCAACATTCCAATATGCAGAACAGGACACAATCAGCACTGATCATATTCAACGGCGTATTGGTCCTGTTTTTTATTTCCATGCTTGGATATTATTACAGGCTCGTACCGGAGGACTATTATGCCGTTTTGGGAAATCACAAATACGGACTTTGGAACCAGGCAGTGGTGGTATGCAATCAATGGGGCGGGCGTTTCATTTCCTACTTCACCTCCTTTGTGCTTCTTTACCTTCATGAGCATGGCTTTTCCTATGCATGGTATTTCCTTGCAGGAAATAGCCTTTTACTATTTTCCTTTTATTCCATTATTTCATATATCGATACACGTTACACCCTCCGCTTTGCTTTACCAGAAAAAATTTCCTGGTCCTTTCTGGTTTTCCTTGCGCTGTTTTACCTCACACCCGGGAAGCAGGAAAGCTGGTTCTGGGCAGGAGCGTCACCGAGCTATTATCTAGGGCTCGTGCTGGCAGTGACAGGTGCAGCCATGCTGTGCAGGATAAATGTGAGATGGTATCATACATTGGTTTCATCGTGCTGTTTCTTCTATGCCTGTTCGGCAAGCGAACCATTTGCACTGATGATTATTTTTTTCATCAGCAGCGGAATCCTGTTTTCATTCATACAAAAAGAAAAAAAGCTGCTGCTTCGATTGCTTGTTGTTTTCAGCTTTGCTGCAGCCGGTTTTCTCCTCATGTATTTTTCAAAAGGCACTGCAAACAGGTGGTTGGCCATGCCTGACTTGTCGCTGGCGACTAAAATGATACGCTGGGCAGGCGCCGGCGTCAAATATTTTATTTTCTTTTTTCCCTTCCAGCTCCTGGTCTCTTTACTTTTTCTGCCGGTTATTTTTGCTTTTGGAAACAGGATAAAATCTTATGTCAGGATTCCGGAAAACCGTGCTGCTTACATCTTTGGAATTTCTTTCCTGGCATATGTGACGATTGTTTTACTCAGCTTTCTGCCTTCCTGCTATGTGATGGGGGAAGCTGGACCGCTTCGTTCATGGCATCATACCGGGCTTTACGTCACAGCTTTCTTTTTAATAATGTATGCCGGTTGCGGGTACCGTTATGGCAGCCGGCTTAAGGCAACCGGCAGGTTAATTACAGCATTTCTTATCACCGTTACATGCTTTCATTTTATTTATGTTTCCTGGCAGCTTTCAGTGTCGAAAGCATATGCACTGGCTGTTGACAGCCGTATGGTCCTGCTGGATGAACTGCAGCACAGGGGCTATAAAGGCACCCTGACGGTGGATCAGTTACCTGATCCGGGATTGTTGTTTCCTGCTGAGATTGGTAAAGAGAAAGAGTTTTTCCTCAATATATTTTTAAAAAACGGAAGAGGGCTCGATTATGACATCGTTGTGCGCGACAAACCGCCGCCCAAAGCTGTCAGATAATTGCACCTTTCTTCAATAACCGGATCGTCCAGTACATGAAATTCAGCAAAATGCCAAACAGCAGCGTAATTGCCCAAGTCCGTGGATGTGCAAACGGATCGGTAAAACGCATATGAATATCCGTCAGCAGGCTTACCGGATTGCTCAGCAGGTCCCAGCTGTTCCAACGTCCGAAACGGCCGAGGTAGACACCAAAGCTTGCTGCAAACAACAATGCGCCCGTTGCAATGCCTGTCCATTTCTTACCCAGCCTTGATTCAGCAATTTTCTCAATATCAATCAGGCTTGCAAAACCGAACACCAGGCCTGTCCATGAAAAACTGAGGATGAGAATCCAGTCGAACCATATCGGCATATCATCCCGTTGACGGAGATGGAACAGGTCCGTTAAAATGTAAGGTGCATTGGGAAAAAAAAGCAGCCAGGCCAGGACGGTAAAAATCAGCACGAAATTGTTTTTGTTCAATGAGGTGCTCGTCGTTATTACTGTCGTTAAACCCCATGGCAAAAACGCCAGAAACAGGTTCCAGTTCAGGAATAAAAAGACCGATGAATCAGAAAAGTACATCCTTACAAGGAAAAGAATAAAACAGCAACACGACATGATGAACAGCAGGATAGCCAGGTTAAGACGGTCATGTGCGCTTAACCTTTTTGAAATTTCTTTGATCATGTGACTGGAATTGTGAGCTGTTAACGGAAGGATGTCGGCAGATAGTATTCTTTAATAGTTCATTAACAGTTTTTGACTGTTCCTGCGGCTGCAGGTATCAGCCGCAGGGAAAGCCGGGTACAAAAAACTTTTGCACGCTGCAACCTGTTTAATAACGGCCTTTGTGTATCTTTAGGCCCGCAATTTTTTATCCCTGTATGAGTAACAAATCCAATGGCAGTCCGGCTGCACCAGTTGATATTGATTCCCTTGATCCCCGTAAGTTTATTATCATCAAAGGAGCAGCAGTGCATAATCTGCGGAAAATCGATGTAGCCATCCCCAGGAATCAGTTTGTGGTGATTACCGGTCTATCAGGCAGCGGTAAATCATCCCTGGCATTTGATACGCTGTATGCCGAAGGGCAACGCAGGTATGTGGAAAGCCTGTCATCATATGCTAGGCAGTTCCTCGGCCGTATGGACAAGCCAGAGGTTGATTATATCAGGGGCATTTCTCCTGCCATTGCAATTGAACAGAAAGTCAATACCAGGAATCCCCGCTCCACGGTCGGTACAACTACTGAAATATATGATTACGTGAAACTCCTCTATGCGCGGATTGGACGTACTTATTCACCGGTGAGCAACAGGCAGGTGAAAAAACATACCGTCGGTGATGTAGTGGATTACGTCACAGGCTGTGATACTGGAGTAAAGGTTTTGATTTCATGCCCGCTGGTAAAAAATCCAGGACGCAGCGTGCAGGATGAAATGAACATCCTGGTGCAAAAAGGCTTTACAAGAATAATGGATTCCGGTGAAATTAAACGTATAGAGGATTACGTTACATCACTGCCTGCAGGCACGGCTGAAAAAACAAAAGCTCCGAAAAAAAAATCCACCGTTAAAGGCAGCCTCGGTGAAATCACGATACACATATTGATTGACCGCCTGGTGAGGGGGCAGGAAAACGCCGATGATGAATCAGCAAGAGTTGCTGATTCGGTACAGACTGCGTTTAATGAAGGACATGGCGCCTGTCTTGTTACTACTTTAAATGAAAACGGCGACAGGAAAGAAGAATTATTTTCAAACAGGTTTGAAGCTGACGGAATGGTGTTTGAAGAACCTTCCGTTCACCTGTTCAGCTTTAATAACCCCTACGGTGCCTGTAAGCGTTGTGAAGGCTTCGGATCCGTTATCGGGATTGACGAAGACCTGGTGGTGCCGGATAAAAGCCTGTCGGTTTATGAAGGTGCGCTGGTTTGCTGGCGGGGTGAAAAAATGAAAGAGTGGAACAACAAGCTGGTGATGACAGCTTATAAATTTGATTTCCCAATCCACCGGCCCTTCTTTCAGCTCAGCGAAACGGACAGGAAGCTGCTCTGGACAGGCAATAAGTATTTCGAAGGACTTAACGCTTTTTTTAAGCACATTGAAGAACAGAGCTATAAAATCCAATACAGGGTGATGCTTTCACGATACCGTGGAAAAACCGTGTGTCCCGATTGCAAAGGTTCCCGTTTAAGACCAGATGCAAACTATGTGAAAATTTCCGGCAAATCGGTTACCGATCTGGTGCTGATGCCCGTAAAGGAAAGCCTTGCATTTTTCAGCTCGCTGGAACTTGACGAGCATGACACCAAAGTTTCAAAAAGACTGATGACGGAAATTATCAACCGGCTGCAATACATGAATGACGTAGGGCTTGGATACCTGACCTTAAACAGGCTTTCAAACTCCTTGTCGGGCGGTGAATCACAGCGTATCAATCTGGCAACTTCCCTCGGCACAAGCCTTGTGGGCTCCATGTATATTCTTGATGAACCCAGCATCGGTCTGCATCCACGGGATACGCAGCGTCTCATTGGTGTTTTGAAAGGACTTCAGAAAATTGGAAATACACTTATTGTGGTGGAACATGATGAAGAAATTATGAGAGCTGCCGATGAGCTTATTGATATTGGTCCGATGGCCGGCACACATGGAGGACAATTGATCTTTCAGGGAAACTTTAATAAGCTGAAGCTGGATAAAAGTGAAAGTCTGACTGCCAGGTACCTGAATGGTACTGAATCCATCCCTTTGCCAAAACACCGCAGAACCTGGAAAAAACATGTGGAAGTGAGGGGTGCACGTGAAAACAACCTGAAAAACATCAATGTGAAATTTCCTTTAAATGCTTTGACAGTTGTTACCGGGGTAAGCGGATCGGGAAAAACTTCACTGGTAAAGAAAATTCTGTTTCCGGCCATTAAAAAAATAAAAGAGGGATATGGAGAGCAGACAGGGAATTATGATAAGCTGGCAGGCGATTACCATGACATTACTTCCGCCGAACTCGTTGATCAGAATCCGATCGGAAGAACCAGCCGGTCAAACCCTGTTACTTATGTAAAAGCATATGATGAAATAAGGTCTCTGTTTGCTGAACAGCCGTTGGCGAAGAAACGGGGTCTGAAGCCTTCACATTTTTCATTTAACGTTGACGGAGGCAGGTGTGAAGTTTGTGCCGGTGAAGGATACGTAAATATTGAAATGCAGTTCATGGCCGACATCCGGTTAAAGTGTGAAAGCTGCGGTGGCAGGAGGTTTAAAGAGGACATACTGAGCATCCATTACCAGGATAAAAGCATCGATGATATTCTTGATATGACGGTGGATGATGCCATTTCATTTTTCAGCACCACCACCCTTTCCAAATTTTCGACCACGCAAAGGAAAATTGTTGACAAGCTGCAGCCCTTGTCTGAAGTGGGCTTGGGCTATGTCAGACTGGGTCAGTCATCAAGCACCCTGAGCGGCGGCGAGGCGCAGCGGATCAAGCTGGCATCTTATCTGGGCAAGGGAAATACCTCACATGGAACCCTGTTTGTTTTTGATGAGCCAACAACAGGACTTCATTTTCATGACATCAAAAAGCTGCTCTACGCTTTTAATGCTTTGATTGAGCAGGGTAATTCCATCATCATCATTGAACACAACCCGGAAGTGATCAAATGCGCCGACTGGCTCATTGACCTCGGTCCTGAAGGCGGCGAAGAGGGCGGATATATCGTATTTGAAGGCAGGCCTGAAGAGATTGTCAATTGCAAAGCTTCTTATACCGGCAGGTTTTTAAAAGGCAAGGTCTGAAAGCCGGCAAAGGGTATCATTTAAAGATCATTCTCTTGTACGCAACGGTTAACAAGCCTTGCCTTGTGTTTATTTTGTCTTATATTTGATCCGCAAAAAAATCAAAAAAAAAATGAAAAAACTTTTACTTTACAGCATACTGATGCTTTCGGCTTTTTTAAGCAATGCCCAGCTTAACATCCAGTATAAATCCACACTTTCATACGGGGTACTCACCTCCAACATCGGTGGATTTGTTGACAGCAGCGGGAATGAATATGCATTGGTTGGTTATTATGACGGATTGGACATTGTAGATGTAACAGATCCTGCCAACCCGGTTTCCAAATTTATCATCCCGGGCAATCAGTCCCAATGGCGTGAAGTCAAGACCTGGAACGGTTACGCATATGTGACAACAGAAGAATGCTGTGACGGTTTGCAAATCGTCGATCTTCGTTACCTGCCCGATTCTGTTGTAACCAATACGTATAATGGTGATGGTGCGATCTCCGGCATGCTTGAAACGATTCATGCGCTGCACATTGATAACGGCTATGTGTACCTCTACGGCTCCAACCTGTTTAACGGTGCAGCAGTGATCCTTGATCTTGCCGATCCCTGGAACCCGGTTTACCAGGGTCACACCTATGACTCAGGCAGCAACACCGATTCGTATATCCATGATGGTTATGTGAGGAATGATACCATGTGGGCAGGTTACATTTATGCCGGTTATTTTGCAGTGATTGATGCAACCAACAAGGCTAATCCGGTAACCATCACCACCCAGAACACACCGAATAATTTTACACATAACACCTGGCTTTCCACTGACAGCAAATCCCTGTTCACAACGGATGAAACCGGTTATTCCTTTCTCACCTCCTATGACGTAACCGATCTTTCAAACATCAAGGAGCTCGACCGTATTCAGTCAAACCCAGGATCAGGTGTGATTGTGCACAATACGCATATTGTTAATGTGAGCGGAAACGACTTCGCAGTTACTTCCTGGTATAAGGATGGCGTGGTAATAACTGATGTGGGTAAACCGGACAACCTGGTTAATGTCGGTTATTACGATACCTACCCACAGGGCACAGGAGGTAGCTTCGACGGAGACTGGGGCGTTTATCCTTACCTTCCCTCAGGCAACCTGGTTTGCAGTGATATGAGTAACGGGCTGATTGTACTTGCACCAACGTATGTGCGTGCATGTTACCTTGAAGGAATTGTTACCGACAGCGTGAGCGGCTTTCCATTAAACAATGTTCTTGTTGAATTGCTGGCGACTCCGGTATCTGAAAATTCGAAGCTTACCGGTGATTACAAAACCGGTTATCATACGGCCGGCACTTACGATGTTCGCTTCTCAAAAGCCGGTTACATTACCAAAACCATTACGGGTGTAGCCCTGACCAGCGGAATCGTTACTGCATTGAATGCACAGCTTGTAAGCCTTCCTACCATTTCATTAACTGGCCAGGTTGTGAATATCTTTAACGGAAATCCTGTTCCCAATGCTTCCGTCACTGTTACCAACAGCAGCTTTTCCTACAACCTTACTTCTGATGCATCGGGCAACTTCTCAGTGAATAATTTCTACCCCCAGACTTATGATGTGTATGCTGGCGAATGGATGTATCAGACCTATTGTACATCCGGTATGAATATCAACGGAGCATCCGGACCGCTCACGATCCAGCTAACACCTGGCGTATACGATGATTTTACTTTTGATTTCGGATGGACCATCTCAGGATCTTCACCCAACAGCTGGGAGCGGGGTGTTCCCATAGGCACCAGCTACATGGGAATGACCTGTAATCCTGATGTGGATGTAAACAACGACTGCTCTGATCAGTGCTTTGTAACAGATAACGGCGGCGGTGCTGCTGGCAATAATGATGTGGATAATGGAAATACCGTGCTGACATCGCCGGTGTTTGATCCGACTGGTTTGTACGCTAATCCCGAACTCCATTATTCTAGATGGTTTGCAAATACCGGCGGGAGCGGAAATCCTAATGATGTTCTTACCATTAGCGTTTCAAACGGAAGTTCCAATGTTGTTCTGGAAACGGTAACAGAAGCTTCACCGGGAATCGCAACCTGGGTTAATAAAACATATGTGCTTAGCGACTTCATTACAATTACCAATACCATGCAGATCATTGTCGAAGCAGAAGACGTCTCTCCCGGTCACATTATTGAAGGCGGATTTGATAAATTAATGATCATTGAAGGACCGTTGGGAGTGAATGAATCAGCAGATGCAACACTGACCATTGCAGCTTCACCCAATCCATTCAGCAATGAAGCTGCCATCAGCTATGACCTGGTCAGGAACGGCAGCAACAACAGGCTGGTCATCACAGATGTAACAGGCAGAATTATTTCAGAACAGCCTGTTTCAGGAAAGTCAGGAAGGATATTTATCGGCAGTGGTCTTCCAGCAGGCATTTATCTTGTTCAGGTTAAGCATGATAACGGAATGAGTAACATGCTTAAGTTGATCAAAACCAAATAACGGATCAATAATAAAACAAAAAAGTCCCGGCGTAAACCGGGACTTTTTTTTTCAGTTAAAATACCTGTGAATGCCGAAAATAACTGCGAGCCAGATCAGGCCCTTGATCAGGAAAAAAAGAAACCCTGCAAGCCCAAGCCGTTTTACCCACAACATCAGGGGTGATCTGTTCTTATCTTTTGATTCGTTGCTGTCCATGTAAACCCTGTAACAAAAATAGGAAAACAATGTTTCTATTCAACCCAGTCGGCTATAAAAAGATTGGTTTCGTGGGTACCATTGTTATTTCTGTTGGATGAAAATACAAGCTTCCTGCCGTCATGCGAAAACATGGGGAAGGCATCAAACATGCTGTCATAAGTAATCTGTTCCAGCCCTGTGCCGTCGATATTGATCATATAGAGGTTAAAAGGAAGACCACGTACCGCTTTATGGTTGGAGGCAAAAATGATTTTTTTCCCTGACGGGCTGAAAAACGGCGCCCAGTTGGCATTTCCCAGGTGTGTGATCTGCCTGAGATCGGAACCATCAATGTTGCAGGTAAACAATTCCATATTGGTAGGCATCACAAGTCCTTCCATCAGCAGCTCCTTGTATGTTTTTATTTCTTCTTCAGTTTTTGGTCTGGATGCGCGGAAAATCAGCCTGGTTCCGTCTGGTGAAAAAAATGCACCTCCATCATAGCCAAGGTCATGCGTTACCTGCTTCACATTGGACCCATCGATATTCATGGTGTAAAGTTCAAGGTCGCCCGACCGCATGCTGGTGAATACAATAAGATCGCCTTTCGGTGATACAGTTGCTTCAGCATCATAACCGGGTGTGCTGGTCAGCTGACTGAGTACCTTACCCTGAAGATCGGCAGTGAAAATGTCGTAACTGTTATAAATAGCCCATACGTATTTACCGTCTTTTCTTTTTTCAGGTAAAGGAGGGCATGCGGCATTATCAAGATGGGTGGAGGCATACAGAATTGTTTTATTGCCAGGCATAAAATAAGAACAGGTGGTCCTGCCCTGCCCTGTACTCAGCAACCGGGGCGCCTTTTGCATTGGCCCTGCAGAAAGATCGGCCAGGTAAATCTGGTCGCAGGCAGCTCCCCATTTTTCATTATTGGCCTGGAACGTAAGCATCTTATCATCAAAGCTGAAATAAGCTTCCGCATTGTCACCGCCAAAGGTAAGCTGCTTCACATTTTTCAGATGCTTCTCTTCCGGATAAATAAGTACATTTTTTACAGGTGTGCTGCTGCTGCTGTGATCCTGGCCTGCAGAGATGCCCGGAGCAAGGAGCAGCAAGGCTCCAAAGAAGACCGTTGAAAGTGAATAATGCATGGTTTTTTAAAAATTTGTGCGAAGCTATAAAGTTTACTTTCAACCTACCGTCAGATAATTGTAAAAAAAGGGTTGAAAACTGCCTGTTTACTGTTTTGTAAATTTTTCTTTAATGACCTGCAGGAATTCGTCAAACACATGGCCATTACAGGCCAGTATCTCCTCTCCAAAAATATAATTACTGCCGCCGCTGAAATCAGAAAGCTTTCCGCCTGCCTGTTGCAGAATAAATGCACCGCCTGCAACATCCCAGGGGTTCAAACCATACTCATAAAAAGCATCCAGCCTGCCACAGGCAACATATACCAGGTCGGCTGCAGCAGAACCAAGTCTCCTGACACCGTGGGTATTGCGCATGCAAAAATCAAAAACTTCCATATATTCCTTCATGCGGCTGTAATTGGTATAAGGAAAACCGGTGGCAATCAATGCCCTTTTTAAATCGGGCGTACCAGAAGCGCTGATTTCTTTCCCATTCAGAAAAGAAGGACTTTGCCGCCAGGCATGAAAACATTCATCGGCATTAATTTCATAGACCACACCCAGCACCGGCTTGTTATTATTCAGCAATCCAATGCTTACGCAATAACACGGTACCCCGTGAACAAAATTTGTCGTGCCGTCAAGCGGATCAATCACCCACTGATAGCTGGAAGTCCGGGCAGCAGCAGTTTTTTCCTCTGTGATAAATCCCGCATTGCTGATCAGCGGAGACAGCTTTGAAACCAGCATCTGCTCAGCTTTTTTGTCAACATAAGAAACCAGATCGTTAAGCCCCTTATATTCAACCTTATTCCTGTCGAATGAAATTGCCTCCTGTCTGATAAATGCACCCGCTTCCTTTGCTATGTTGCAGACATCATTGCATATCTTTTCCAGTTCAGGCTCAGCCATGACCTTCAGGTTTTGATTTTTTACGAAGCACAACGACACCAATGATACCTGTCAGCACCAGGCTGATGGAAATGATCTCAGCCTGTGTAATTGCATAACCCAGCACATGGTATTTTGTATTGACCCTGATCTGTTCAATAAGGAATCTTTCCATGCCATTCAGGATCAGATAAACACAGAATAAAACACCCGGCACCAATATCCTGTGCCTGATTTTCCAGAGGATAAAAAAAATGATCATTCCCATAATAACTTCATATATGGGCGTCGGGTAAACCGGTTCAGGCAACATCATGCAATGTTTTCCTGTGCAGCCCGGAATAGGAATTCCAACACTGTTTACATTGTGCGGATAATTATATGACCACATCCAGTCGGGTAGCCATTGCAGCCATGACGGCTTGGGCGCCAGATTAACAATGCCCCAGTCGCCGTCACCGGAGATCTGACAGCCAAGCCTTCCTACTGCATAAGCAAGCATGAGTCCCGGAGCAGTTGCATCACATAAATGCAGCGCTCCGATCTGATATTTCCTGCCATAAAGAATTACGCCGACGGCACCACAAATAAGTCCTCCGTAAAATGTCAGTCCGCTGAAAGAAAATAATGCGCCCCAGGGATCGGTTGCAAATTCATCCAGGTTCTCCAGGTTATGAAAGAGCTTTGCACCTAAAAGCCCCCAAACGGCAGCCACCATGGTTAAATTACCAACAAGCTCATAAGGATGAATGGTTTCTTCCTCCCACACAGGCACCTCTTTTTGCTCCTTCTTTTTTTCAGCGTATTTAAGATATGAAAACAATGCCCCGCATATAATACCACCGGGCCAGCTGCCCAGCATGGAAAGCATCACACCCTGTGTATCATCAACAAATTCCCTGTAATGAAAAATAATATATAAAAGCTTAAATCCAAGAACAAACCCAAAGACCGCTGATATTAGCAGGTCGGTTGTTGAAGCCGGCGCACCTTTCAATACTTTTTTACTGGCCGGTCTGAGTAAGCCGAGCTTTTCTTTTCTCTTCAGCTCAATGGACAGCGTATACGCGCAAAGGAAAAATGAAAGTGCCAGTATTAATCCAAAGCTTTGTATAGGCAGGGGAATTGAAATTCCGGTGAGATCAAATATCAGGTCAGAAAGCGTTGGATACATATGCCTGTTTTAAGCCGGAAGTGCAGCAACTCCTGCATTAAAAACAAAGTGTCCCGCTTCATCTCTTTCCTGAAGCATCAATTGTTGCAGGGTCCCTTCCAGCGCGCTGTCAGCTGTTGTGGTTACCCGGATATAATTCCCGGTATATCCTGAAATAAATCCATTTTTATCACAGGTCTCAAACAGTACCTCCTGGAAGCTGTATTCCTGTGAACGGTAAAAAGCCTGAAGTTTTTTTTCAGAAAGTATCCGCAACCGCCTGTTCCGCTCCTTGCGCATGCCGTGCGGAACAGCATCTGCCATAAGCGCTGCAGGGGTGTGATCTCTTTCGGAATAGGTAAATACATGCAGGTAGGAAATGTCAAGGCTGTTGATGAAATCATACGTTTCGCTGAAATCTTCCTCTGTTTCGCCCGGGAAACCCACAATCACATCCGCTCCGATGCAGCAATGCGGCATAACGCTTTTAATATACGAAATATGGTCAGCATATTTTTTGCGCAAATACCTCCGCTTCATCAGCTTCAGCATCCTGTCGGACCCGCTCTGCAACGGAATGTGAAAATGCGGCATGAATTTATCCGATACGGATACCATATCGATAATTTCTTTGTTCAGCAGGTTGGGCTCAATGGAGGAGATGCGGATTCGTATTTTTATATCAAGCTGATCAATGGCTTTCACAAGGCCTGTAAAATTTTCTTCATGCTTATCGGCCGGAGATGGTTTTCCGAAATCACCAAGGTTCACCCCGGTAAGCACAATTTCATGAATTCCTTTTGCAGCAAGCTGACTGATCTCATGGATGACATGATTAACCGTATCGCTGCGACTTCCACCCCTTGCCAGCGGTATGGTACAGAATGAACAGGAATAATCACAGCCATCCTGGACTTTCAGGAAAGCCCTGGTTCTGTCGTTGAGTGAATAGGCGGACCGGAAATAATTGACATCACCGATCTCACAGGCCATCACCACTGCCTGCTCTTTTTTCTTCAGATCTGCCAGAAAATCCTGAACCGAAAATTTTTCCCTGGCCCCAAGCACCAGGTCAACGCCTGGTATCCTTGCAATGGCTGTAGGTTTGAGCTGTGCATAACAACCTGTTACAATAATAAAAGCGTCCGGGTTTTTAGCCAAAGCCCGGTTGATGATCAGCTTACATTCCCTGTCAGCGTTCCCGGTTACCGAACAGGTATTAATAACATATACGTCAGCAGCTTCACCGAAATCCACTTTCAGAAATCCATTTTCTTCAACCTGCCTAGCAATGGCCGATGTTTCAGAAAAATTAAGCTTGCAGCCAAGCGTATGAAATGCTGCCCTGGGAACCTGTTGCATGGGGCGCAAAGATAGTAAAGATTTCCCTGATGCCACATGCACATTTTCAGCAGGAAATGATTCATTCTTTGCCCTTTATACCTGATCAAATAAATAGAGATCACGCAACCTGAAATTGACAACTTTCTTTTTGCAGAATAGATTAAATCATGTAGGTTTGTGACAAAGGAAAGATCCGAAATTATGAAAAACTTTTTGCACTTTTTATTTTGTTCAGGTCTGGTTATTTTTTTATCAGGATGTGACAGCCAGAAAAAACCGGATGGCACCGGCGGAACTTCACATGCGGGTGATTCACTGAAATATGTGAAGTTTAAGGACAGCCCTTCATTTTTAACTTCCTGGAACAATCAGAACACTGTTGTTTATCACATCCTGATTGATCCGGATGATATGCATCCCACCAATGGAACAAGCTCCATGAGGTCGGAGATTAACCTCTATACGCAAATGGCGCTGATCGCGACAGACTACAGGAGCCTTTCGTTTCGTCCTTCCCTGGTTAAAAGTCTGCCGCTGATATCGGATGACTTCATGAGCTACACTTTTGAGCTGCGCGATGAACCACGATGGGACAATGGCGATCAGCTTGAAGTGAAGGATATTATTTTTACCGCCAAGGCCAACATGTGCCAGCTCACCAATAACCCGTTTGTAAAACCTTATTGGGAAAATATGAAAGACCTCGTTCAGGATCCTGTCAACAAAAGAAAGTTTACCGTAATGATGAAAAGAACCTATGTTCAGAATATTTCATTCTGGACAGATTTTCCGATCCTGCAACAGAAATATTATGATCCTGATGATCTCTTTTCAAAATACAGTCTGCCGCAACTAAACGATCCGTCGTTCAAAACCGAAGAACATCCTGACCTGGTAAAGTGGGCTGCTGGATTCAACGATCCCAAATATGGGCACGATCCAAAATTTATTGCCGGACTGGGCATGTACAGGATCACTTCCTGGGAACCCGGATTGAGCCTGATGCTGGTAAGGAAAAAGAATCACTGGACAGAAACAAGCAGCTACTACGGCGAAATGTCATTACCCGAAACAATTATTTTCAAAGTAACGAAGGACCCGGTTTCACAGGAGCTTGAATTCAAATCGCAGGCACTGGATGCAACCGGCTCCGTATCAACGAAAGTTTTGCTGGCGCTGCAATCCGACAGCTTATTTAACACCAATTATCATTCAGGATTTATTGACACCTATAATTATTCTTATGCTGCTTTCAACATGAGGCCGGACGGAATGAAACATAAAAAGCTGTTTACCGATCAGCGCGTGCGACGTGCACTGGCCATGCTTACACCGGTTGAACGCATTATTGCCGTCGTGCATAAAGGTAAGAACAAACGCATGGTTGGTCCGGTTTCCTTTTTAAAGCCTGAGTTCAATACCGATTTAAAAGAAATTCCGCTTGACATTGAAGCTGCAAAAAAAATGCTTGATGATGCCGGGTGGACAGATACTGACGGAGATAATATACGCGACAAGGTTGTTGACGGAGTGAAAACAAAATTGGAATTTAATCTGAACTGTTATGCCACTCCCGTTGAATGGAAGGACATGGCATCCATGATGGCTGAATCGATGTATAAAGCAGGCGTCAAGGCAAACCTGAATACGGTCGACCAGGCTTCGATGATCCTTGCAGCACGTCAGCATGATTTTGATATGATGCTCGGCTCCTGGGCGTCTTCCGTTATGCCTGAAGACTTTACACAGCTCTGGCACACATCAAGCTGGACATCAGAAGGCAGCAACTACCCCGGATTCGGAAATGCAGCCACTGATGCATTGATTGATTCCATTAAATATACACTTGATGAAAATCAAAGGACGGCTATGGTAAAACGATTCCAGGCTTACGTATATGACGCACAGCCTTATGTTTTTATGTTCGCCAGTCTGAGAAGAGTGATCGTACATAAGCGGTTCGGCAACGGTGAAATGTATTTTGAAAGACCCGGATTACTGCTTAACAATCTGAAGCTGCTTGCGCCTGGTGCGGTTCAAACCAACAGCAGTGTGCAATAGTATAAGTAATAAATGGCGAACTTCGTCAACCATGGAATGACAAGCTACATCATCAAAAGGCTTTTATATTTCATTCCAACCCTGTTCATCATTTCAATTCTTGCTTACCTGATCAGCGTCATCGCACCGGGAGATCCGGTTGACCGCGCGGTGCAGGGGTATACCGGTGCAGGGAATAAAACACTGAGTGAAGAACGTTTACGTCAGAAAAAAATATGGCGCACAAAACTTGGCCTTGACCTGCCATTGTTTTATTTCAGCATTCATTCCCTCGCAGAACCGGATACGCTGTATAAAATCTATCCTCCACTTGAAAAAAATACGCTGAAAAGACTCATCAGCAGCTATGGTAACTGGCCGGAAATCACCGCTTATTATGAAAGTCTGAATATGCTTGAAGCGGACCTGATTAAGCTGGTACTTTTTGCCAATGGCGCAAAAATTCCATACGAAAAAATCAGCGAACTCCGTTTTGCCTGCCTTGCTTTGAAAGGCATCTACGACAGCAATCTGATCACCATAAAGATCAGGGAAGTGAATGAGGTCATCGCAGCTGATCCGCAGCTTGCTGCACTTCATAACAGCGGCCTGCTGATGGCCAGGCGTTTCGGGGATATGCAGGCAAAGGCAACCTCTTATAAAAATTATATTCCTGTAATTTCATTACATCCGTACAATCAGTATCACCGTTGGCTTTTCGGTGACGGTAACTGGCTGACCGGAAAGGCGCCTGTTTTTACCAAAGGAATATTAAGGGGAGATTTCGGCACTTCCTATGTGACAGGCTTGCCGGTTATGCAGGAACTGCTTCCAAGGATAAAATGGTCGATGATCCTGGCGTTTTTAGCAATCCTGCTTGCCATGGCCATTAGTATCCCCATCGGGCTGCGGTCAGCAGCCTATGAAAATGGACTTTTTGACAGGATCTCGGGAGGTATCCTGTTTTTCTTTTTCTCCATGCCTGTATTCTGGGTAGGCACCTTGTTACTGCTTTTATTTGCAAATCCCAATGTACTTCAATTATTTCCGACTTCGGGGATAAAGCCCGTAACGGGTTATCCTGCCGATGCCTCACTTATTCAAAAAATCATGCTTACAGCTCCGTTCCTTGTTCTTCCGCTGTTTTGCTATACTTACGGTGCTACATCATATCTATCTCGTTCAATCAGGATTTCAGTGATTGGTGAGCTGACCAGGGATTATATCAGGACTGCCCGTGCCAAAGGCGTCTCCTATCCAAAAATCATTTCCAGGCATGCATTTGCAAACTCGAAACTGCCTTTAATCACCCTGTTGGCCAATGTGCTTCCGCAAGCCGTCTCCGGATCCCTGATAATCGAGACTATCTTCACCATTCCGGGAATGGGCTTTGAAACCATCAATTCATTCCAGCATCAGAACTACCCGGTTATTGTTGCCATTTTTACCATAACAGGCCTGCTCACCATCACCGGCTATTTTATTGCAGACATCTTATATGCCGTAGCGGATCCCAGGATTTCCTACAAAAAGGAGATCCATTAAATCCCTGGAACACCGGAGAATATTGATATTTAGGGTATTTTTTGAGCTGAATTTGGTTTGAATCCGTAATTTTTACGATATTTGCGCCCCCGCAACAGGAGACTGCGGAGATTATTAACTAACATAAAAAAAACAAAAAATGCCTGTAAAATTAAGATTACAAAGATTTGGTAAAAAAGCGCATGCTTATTACCACATCGTGGTGGCGGATAGTCGTGCTCCAAGGGATGGCAAGTTTATTGAAAAAATCGGGACCTATAACCCCGGCACCAATCCTGCAACCATTGATTTAAACTTCGAAAAAGCCCTTCAATGGCTTAGAAACGGAGCGCAACCAACTGATACCATGAGGGCTATCCTCTCGTATAAAGGGGTATTGCTTAAAGACCACCTGGAGAAGGGGGTTAAAAAAGGTGTGCTGACGCAGGAACTTGCCGAAGCAAAATACAATTCCTGGCTTGATCAGAAAAGTCAGAAAATTGATGACAAAAAGAAAAAGCTTCAAACCGAAAAGCAGAACAGCCTGAAGGAAATTACTGCAGCTGAAAGCAAGAAAAGAGAAGAAGTAGCCAAAGCCGTACTTGCAAAATCAGCACTGGCTGCTGAGGCTGCAAAAGCACAGGAAGCCGCTGCTGCACCAGCTCCTGCCGCCCAAGCTGAAACACCTGCTACTGAAACACCTGCTGCTGATGCACCTGCTGCTGATGCACCTGCTGCTGAAGAAGGCAATGCTTAATTATTGAACAAGCCTCCACTTCCTGTGAATGAAAAGGATCAGTTTTTTGAACTGGGAAAAGTAATCAGGGTTAAAGGAATAAAAGGCGGGATCGACATTTTTCTGGATACCGACAGACCGCTGGCTTATAAAAATCTGGAATCAGTTTTACTGGAAATTAACAGTGAACTGGTTCCATTTTTTATTTCCGGTATCAGGATAAACGGCCGGATTGCAACCATCACACTGGATGGAATTGATTCCATTGATAAAGCACTCGCACTCGTCCATGCATTTGTTTTTCTGCCGGTTGAAAAAGTGCCGCCCCTTTCTGCGAACAGGTACTACCTTCATGATATTAACGGGTGCAACGTTGTCGACGTAAATCTGGGAGCGCTGGGAACGGTGAATGCCATTATCGAGGCAGGCAATCAGCCACTAGCCGAGCTGACGGTTAATGGAAAAGAAGTGCTGATTCCCCTGCAGGATGTTTTTATTGAACGCCTTGACAAAGCAAACAAAACTCTTTTTATCAGCTTACCCGAAGGGTACCTGAATATCTATCTGGAATAATTGTCAGGAGGGAAGGCGCAAAAACGCTTCACGGATCGCCGCAGCCGTTTTTTCCATTTCTGCAGCAGGAAAATTTTTCTTGGGCATTGAAAAATTTATGTCACTCACATGGTTGATCGGTATCAGGTGTATATGTGCATGTGGTACCTCAATGCCTATCACGGTAACGCCTATACGTAAACAGGGAATTGTTTCCTTCATTGCAATGGCCACTTTCTTTGAAAAAAGCATCAGTCCGGAATAAAGCGGGTCCTCAAGGTTAAAAAGATAATCCACTTCTTTTTTGGGAATAACCAGGGTATGACCTTTGGCAAGCGGGCTTATATCAAGGAAGGCAAAATAGTCTGCACTTTCTGCCACTTTATAAGCTGGAATTTCACCTGCGATAATTTTAGAAAATACTGATGGCATGTTTCCTCCGCCTTTATGATTACCTGCTGATTTCAAGAATTTCAAAAAGAAGCTTTCCTGAAGGCACTTCGATTTCTGCAATCTCTCCCACTCTTTTTCCCAGGAGGCCTTTCCCGATAGGAGAATTAACAGAGATTTTTCCGGCCTTAAAATCCGCTTCATTTTCAGCAACTAGCGTATAGGTCATGGTAAGCTTATTTGCATTATTCCTGATCTTCACAATAGACAACACGGAAATCTTTGTCATATCAAGCTTTGATTCATCAAGGAGCCTGGCATTGCTCAGTACTTCTTCCAGCTTTGAAATTCTGACCTCCAGCAATCCCTGAGCATCTTTGGCAGCGTCATACTCCGCATTTTCAGAAAGATCGCCTTTGTCACGTGCCTCGGCAATCTGTTTCGATATGTTTGGTCGTTCAACCGTTTTCAGGTGATTCAGCTCCTGCTGCAATTTCTTCAAGCCTTCTTCAGTAAAGTAGGATATGCCAGCCATATTGGTAGTATTTGGGGTATGATATTAAAATAAAAGAAGACCCTGATTCCTCAGGGTCCTCCGGGGAACAATTCTGTTACGTCTTAAAGCGCTATTCTGATGCCGATACTGTGGGTTCCGTCAAAGTATGCTGTGGAGCGGTATGAATAATCTATACCAAAGCTTCTTGTATTCTTGCTGAATGGAACCTGAACGGTTGCTCCGGCTGAAAATCCGGTAAGTCCATTGGTCCTTAATTCAGGATCATTGATATTTTTTTCATACAGGTAACCTCCGCGAAGCATGAACAGGTTTCTGAAACCATATTCGAGCCCGAATCCGTAATTATCACGGATAAAAGAATTTGCAGTAAAGCTCAGTCCGGCAGTAAGCCTGTGATCTTCAGCAAGCTTGAAGTCGTATGATCCGCCGATAGCTACAAGTGAAGGAAGTTCAAAACGCTCTGCACGCTGTTCCACGGTCATTGGATAATTCGGACTGGTGGTAAGAACAGTCATACGGGTTGACAAACCATCACCACTGTATTTCATCGAAGGTCCAACATTTCTGAGTGTGATTCCGAATTTCAGGTTGTCTTTGGACTCATTAAAACCGGTTACATACTGAATACCTGCATCAAACGAAACACCAAAAGCTTTCACATCTGCAATTGCTTCAGAGATCAGTCTTACGCCAAGTCCACCATAAATGCTGTTGGAGAATGCTTTTGAATAGCATAACCCGATGTTGATGAATGCAGGTGAAAACGATCCGATTCCGCCTTCAGGCTGATCTGTAGTGGTCGTGGTAATGTCACCAAAATCCAAAGCGGTAAGGCTGAGCCCCAATGCACCGGATTCTCCGACTTTCTGCGTCAGGCCAAGCGAGCTGATATAGATCTGTGATCCTTTCAGCCAGATGGTATGGGCGAATGCGATGTCAGTCTTTTTGGTGAATGCAATACCGGCAATATTGAGGTTCATTGCTTCCACACCTCTTACGCCGGCTATATTCACTCCTCCCCAACCCGAGCTCCTTGCCCAGGGATTGATCAGCAGTTCCGAAGCGCCGGCTGAACCCGCCCTGTCGATGTTACCTGCCTTCACAAAACAAGGTGCGAAGAGGATGGCGAAAACAAGGATAATATTATTTCTATAAAACTTTGTCATAAGGATAGTTTTAGGGTTAATTACAAATTTCATATTAAAAACAAATTAGAAAGTATCGAGGTCAATTGGCCGTAAAACACCAAACCACTTGATGACCCTTTCACCGACTCCGGGAACTTCAACGTGAATCAGATAAATGCCGCTGGCGATGGTGATCCCTTTTTCATTTTTAAGATCCCAATCCTGAGAAGTATTCGGATTGTCAAGTCCTATTCCTCCCCTGCTGTTATCCGGCGCTTCTGAACGTTTGAACTGACGTATGAGTGATCCATTTGTTGTAAATATGGAAATCGTACACTTAGAAGGAAGATTCGTTATCCTGATCCTGTTATCAACCTGACCGGGAAGCCCTGTTGTGCCTTCATATCCTGAAAAAGCATAATAGGGATTCGGAACAACTCCAATCTCGAACAAGGCATTGGATGCGGCAGATGCACTATTTACCTGCGGAGTCATGCCATTGGTATTGAATTTATACAACGGCATAAAGCTGTTTTGCGGGGCCGGACTTACCACGGCACCTGCACCGACGGCTGTATAATTGAGTACCGTGCCATTGGTGGTAAAAGTAGTTCCAACCGTTAACAGCTGGCCGTCATAGGTGATATCTCCATCCACAACATAATATTCCGTGTTGGGCTGAAGCGGATTTGTTTTTATCGTCTTGCTGATATATGTTTTGTAATTCTTTGCAATACGCAAACGAATCTTCACATCGCATGGAGGAATAAACATTTCTCCTGATTTAGGCTTAACCTTCGAATCAATGGTTAGCGGCATAGATACCCAGATGGCATCCTTCCAGACATTTCTCCGCAGGAAGTTACCGATACCAAGGCTTGATTTTGCTGCAGAATCCAGGTAATGGTGGATATATTCACATCCATCATACAACGGATTGTCGCTTGGCGAATCAGCATGGTGACCGAAGATATAAATGTAGTGCATACCGCCGAATGCTGCATTGCCGAAACCATCACCCAGATCGGATGTAGGATTCCAGATCATGTCTGTTCCGTTAAATCCTGAAAATGTGGAGTTTTCACCGAATGCAATGTTTAACCTTTCACCAGTTTCCAGGTTAATTGCATAGCCGGGGAACCAGCTCATGCTTGAATCATGGTCATTATTGTCGGGGCTCGGGTAATTTGCAACTCCGTTTTTGTCAACAGATGGAGATTTTCTCATATCTGTCTTCTTAGCCTGTCCGATTCCAATGCCGAGGTCATCTGTTTCAATAACGGCACAACGGCTCCATTTTGATTTATCAGCCGTAATGACAAGATCAATACTTGCAATATTGTTCAGCTTGTTTGCCAGGTCAAGTCCTGATCCATTCCATTTTGGTCCTGTAGGTTCAGCAGTGGTTAACCTGTAAGGCGCCCAGATGCCACCGATCACGTTTTCGTATACCTGTCCGTCATCAAGGCCTGCATAATCAATCGGTGCGGCCGCACTTGTTCCGCTTCGGATCCAGTTCTGAACTGTTGGTCCGTCAACATCCGGTACTCCCGTCAGCCACTGCATTGAATTATCTGCAAACGTCATATCAGCCTCCAGTAAACCGTTATTATCGGCTCCTGCAACACCTGGTTCAAGAACAGTATGAATATCGGATGATAATCCCCATTCAGGCAGGAGCTGTTCGTACTGATCTGAAATTGGCCTGTCGCTTCTTCTCATCAGCTGGGTGGTCAGATTGGTCATCTGCCAAACGCTGTCAGGATCAACACCGGTAAACCTGGTTTCGTATTCACCAGATGTTACGAGCACAGGGTCAAATACCTGTACATTCACCGGCCCCCTGCCGGGCTGATAAAATGGATGCTTGGAACGATGTTCGGGTGAAGTTAAAATTTCATTGATTGATTCAGCCGTCAGCTCGAGAACCTGTCCGCCATTACCCTGTCCGTCAATACGCTGAATAACCGGACCATCACCGAATTCTGAATTCAGGAAAGTACCGCCAGCTTCAGGGGTAATGGAATGCGGAATAGCACTGTATACCTTAACGTTGTTCCTTCCCTGCAGATATGGTCTTTTCTGTCCATCGAGCTTGTTGGGATCATTGGGATCATATTGCTTGTATTCATTATAGGCATACGATACCGCCATGTAAAAATATGTTTTGTTGTTTACCAGTCCAATGCTTCCGCTGGCAAAAAGATCGGTGGTAACGGAAAAGCTGTGCTTGATTCCTTTGTTCTCACCGGCAACTTTCAACACCGGTACATTTACTCCGATGTTTTTGTCAAACGTATAATTGATGAGTGTGGTAACAGTGTCTTTAAGATCAAACTGTTGTACCAGCCTTGCTTTATCGGGATTGTCAAGGTCGGTTACGGCAACTGTGGGATCTTTAATCTGATAAATTTTATACCCCTGGAAATCGAAAAACTCATAACCGGCTACGATTGTAGGATCAGGCTCATGATACCCTTCAACGGCAGTTGTATCTGTTTTTTCAAGTGAAAAAAGCAGCTGGTTTTTCAGCTCCCTGATCGTCATCTCAGGTGCATCCGGCCCGTCAATAAGCTTAAAGCAATTATCAAAAAGAGCCTGGGCTTTGTCGTCGGCCTGTTTCATTAACGCGATTCCGGGAGCAACACCAAGCTGATTTGACTGTGACCATACCACACCGGTTGTTACATAGTTAACAGCACCAGGTTGCAGTGTAAATGTTCCTGCCGACTGGAGGAACCTTCTGTCTTCGGGAAGGTTACCTGCTGTTTGTTCTGTCCATGGACCATTTGATGCATTCAAAGCAGAATCAGTATCATCAGGGAACATATAGTTGCATAGCGGGTTCCCGGGGTTACGGCCGTTTTCGCCATAAGTCAATGGAACTCCGTCGAGCCAGATACCACTCAGGTAATTATAAAAATCTGTAAAGCCATTGGGATTACCATCAGGCGTATTATTAAAGTTATTATAATAAACAAATTTTGACATGATGATCTGTTCCTGGATGATAGCATCTGAAACAGGTACGGAGTTACCGGAAGCTGAGTCAACCAGGTATGTGCAATCCACGCAACCATCTTTATCATTGTCAAGTCCGTCACCCACGTCTGCAAGTGGTCCCTGGAAAAAGTCAACGCCGCATGATGGTGGTTTTGTTCCATAACCTGTCGCTCCGTCGTCGTCGTCATCTCCGTTATATACGTAACCAAGTCCGCGTTTCACATCACATCCTACATAATCATCCACTGCATTTCCCAGATCAGGGTCAACCCATTGTCCGAAATAAGTGTCGTTTAAAGTAGTGGTACCGCGGTTAATAATCTGGTACTTATAAAAAGTCATGTTGTTGATTTCATCATCGGTGAAGAACCCGAATGCCTGTGCCCTGACTTCAAGACCGATCGGATCGGAACCTGTTTCAGTGTGAATATTTCCTACGTCGTTAAATACCCACCAGAGGTTTTTGTCACCAAACAAATAATCATTACACACAAGCTTCGTATATCCTGATGTAAGCTGGCTGTATACCCCTGTCGTGTTATATCCAGGATAATCACCTACACCGGGAGTAGTAAAGTCAGGATCATAGTGACCATCACCCAGTCCGGGAGGCTCCGAGAACGGGGCAAGATATTCTCCCTGGTTAAGACCGGCATCGCCGTGAGCGGGCCAGTTTTTAATTGTTGTCACTTCCGTAGAAGTAAGTGAAGTCGGATCTGCAATATAGCGGAGAACAAGGTCCCTTGTAGTGGTAAAGTGTTTGTCATATGAGTTACAAACAGCTACAGTGGTTGTTACGTTCGCCGTATCAATGGGCCCAGTCCAGAAGTCATTTCCGGTCTGGCGGTATGTTTGTCCTGCCACCTTGATCTGTCCGCCCTGGTCAATTCCTCCGATCCATAATGCTCCTGCAAAAATGGAAGTCTTTCCGCTTCCTTTCGGAATTTCATATTTTGCATTTACCAGATCCCACCACATATCGCTGGCAGCAAGAATACGTGCCCTTACGTTATTAATATCAAGGTCTGCAAATGCTGTGGGAGTTGCACATGTTGCTGCTGTTTGCTTATTAGCAGGTCCGTTATTTGGAACGATGTTGCCCACATTTTCTTTGGCTGAAACCGACAATCCTGTCAAGACTAATCCGGCAGCTAAAAATGCTTTTGAAGCGCTATATAATTTCATATTGATTTTCATTTTGATGTTTTCGGGTTAGGTTTGATTAAAAGTCCAGTCTTACACCCAGCCTGATCCTTCTCGGAATGCTGTAATTGTCAGGGTTATTAACTCTGGTGCTGTAAAGATCCCTGTAAGACTGCGGGTCGGTTTGGCTGTTAATGTTATTTTGGAATTGAGCTGCCGACAGATAACCGTCATCATCTGGTACACCGGTTGCTTTGTACACGTTAATGACATTTTTACGGTTCAGTAAGTTCTGCGCCATAATATAGATATTCAAAGTGGCCGTTCTCTTATTCTCATTCTTTCCGAATTTCAGGTTGATGTCCTTGTCAAGCTTCGCATCAATCCTGAACTGCCATGGGAGACGGGAACCATTTACGCTTCCGTCAAGCACGCTGGATGAAACCTGCTGTAAACCGATGTTACCTGCCTGGTTGGTGATGTTTGCTTCAGCTGAATAGGGTGTTCCGGATCCTGTTTTCAGGTTCACGTTTAAACCCATATTGGAAAGGATCTGTGTTTTGCCGATCACAGGACCGTTGTAATCCTTGCCTTGCGCATAGCGGAAGTCAAAGGTGATATTAACGGCATGTCGCTGATCAAAATCAAGTGGTTCGATGGAAACCAGGTTTCCAAGCTCGTTTTGAATCAGCCTGTTGCTGGTTCCGTCATTGGAACCGGTACCGTCGGCAAACTGCAGCGTATAAGTAGCAGTTAAACGTGTATTTTGGGTTCTTCTCAGATCATATGAAAGCGTTAATCCTTTTACTGTTCCGAAGTCGAAATTCGCATAGGTTATATACGTAACAGGAAATGCGCCAATCATTTGCTTTTGCTGGATGAGGTTTTTCAGCTCACGGTAAAATGCTGAAATGGAAATGGAAGAGCTTTTGCTGATGGCCTGTTTGAATCCAAGCTCATAGTCAGTTGTTCTTTCCGGTTTCAGTGCAGGATTGTTAAGTACATTACCCTGGTTGTTTTCAATAAAGTAATAATCTGTAGGATTGCTTCTCAACCTGTTTGGCGGACGCTGGGTAAGGATGTCATAGTGTGCAAAGAACAATGCTTCATCCGAAATGGGGAATGAAAATGCAATACGGGGCATGATGTTGATTTGCGGATCGTAATCTTTAAAGCTCTGGTCAGGATCAAAATCATCACTCTGAATTCCGTTCTGTGAAAGGTTAGGATTCACCAGCCAGGGAGCAATGCTGGCACCGCCGCTGATCAGACCCGGATCTGAAACCTGGTTACCCTGTGCATCATACCAGTCGTCGCCGTTACGGTAACCCACGATATTGGAAGCATCAGGTGCATTTTTATCAGAAACATAAACTACATAGTCATCGCCAATGTTGCTGGGTGCATTAGGTGCAACCTCGCCTGCCGTACGCGTGGCAAATAAAGAGTATGGATCTTTAAGCACCTGCTGATTTGCATCAAAACGGTCGATCCTGACACCAACGTTAAAAATCAGGTCATTGATGGCGAATTTATCCTGTACATAACCAGCCATGTATATCGGCCTGAAGGAGCCGATCGGCCTGGTCTTATTTCCGTTTTCATCAACAGCTGTCCAGAAATCCCTGAACGCCGGATTGTCTTTAAGAACCTCTCCTTTATAATCATAACCATAATATCCAACCAGCGCATTTCCCTGGTTTAATAATTCATCTGCAGTAAAAAGATCAAGGTCAAAATTGCTGGGATCATAGCTTCCGATATCCACATATTCATTGTTCTGCTTGTTGAGCTTGGTCCTTATATTTTCATAGAAACCAGGATTCGTTGGATCCCCGTTATAGGAAGGTGCAAAGAAAATGGTATCACCGGAATTGCCTGAAAGTGCATTGGTATCCAGTCCGCTGTCATCAAATACGTAATGATTGTTTCCAAGCTGGCGCATCAGGGTCCAGAGTCCTACTGGGTTAACACCGTAATTCCTGTCTTCACGCTGATCATATTCCACCCCGAAAGTGATCGCATGGTTTTTCACATCGGCTGAAGCCATACCGCTGATGCGGAATGAGGTCTCATTGGTTTTCCGGTATAGGTTAAAGATTGTTCCCGGACTTTGCCAGATGGAATAAACCGGATTGCCGTTTTGTCCGTTTACAAGACCGCCATTTGCCTGTATCTGGGAAAAGTTCTGATAATTACCTGCACCATTCGTTCCACCAAGTCCGTATTCACCATTCGCGTTTCCTGCACCAAGGTCATTATAATATTGTATGGTATAATTTTCAAGAATTGGATTTGCGCCTCCCGGTACATACGTATATAATGTATCAGCAGGATTTGCGAGCTGATATATATAGCTTACACCATTAAATACGGTGTCCCTGTATTGATCATCTGTTAACCCGCGGTACTGTTTGAACTGACCCAGCCATCCATATTTAAATAAATCATCACCATGCATGTCACTTTCAAAAACGATCACGCGGCGGGTATAATCGGCCTGCAGGGTATAATATGCATTCTTGATAATGGAAGCTGATTTTTCTTTCGAATCCACATTTCTTCCGAACTTTTGAGTGATCCTTGCATACGCCCTCCAGGTGTTGTCAGTCACTTTTGGTAAACCATCAGGATTCAATAATTCATAATTTAAACCGCTTGCAACGTCTGAATAGGCATGGCGAGTTTCCAGGCTTCCTGATCCCCCCACTGAAAGCAGCAGGTTTTTGGCAAGTGCAAATTGAATTTTACCGTCAAAGCTGAATGCATTCCTGTCGTTATTCGGTTTGGCTTTTACTTTCTCAAGATCATCATTGTGAAGGTAGGCTGCACTTTGCACATATCCCTGGCCAAGCGGAGAAACCGTCAGTGGATGATCGACAATTTCATTGTATTTGTCCTCTTTTACACGATACATCGGAACAGCAGCCGGATCCTGGTCGCGTTCACGCTGGAACTCACCTGAAATGAAAAAGTCTACAATAGGAGATTTTGTACCGTCACTTTCTTTCTTTGAATAAAGCGGACCTGATAAATTCATGGCCGCCAGGTTATAACCATACTGATCAAACAGCTCAGAGGTAACGAATTCCACACCACCTGTATAATCCTTTGAAGGACCACGTGTTGAAATAGCAATAACACCACCTGTATTGTCCCCGTATTGTGCAGGTACACCACCTGTTACAACCGTGATCTGTTCAACGCCTGACTGTGGAAGTCTGGTGGATCCCCTAACCTTGATACCATCAATATAATAGCTGGTGGCATTATCCCTCGAACCACGTATATTGAGGGCATCGCCTTCGTCCTTCTGGAAAACACCTGCAGTGGTTGCAGCAACAGCACGTACGTCACGTGTTGGTGCAGCCTGGATCTGTTCGTAAGTGATGGTGTTTTGGGTGGAAGGGTTTCCTTTGTCGATGAGTGGAACCTTGTATTCCGTAATATCGATCTGCGTGATATCCACAGACCCTTTTGGAAGCTTGATGTCCTGAAATGTGATCTTCTCAGCAGATACAATTACACCCTTTACTTCGGCTCCTGTGTATCCTACAAAAGATGCTTTCAGATCATATGTTCCGGGATTTAAAGGCTTGATGGTGAAGTTCCCGTCAAAATCGGTTTGGGCTCCGCCAGCCTGGGTTCCATTTAGTTCGACAATTACATTAGCAAAGGGCAGGGGCTCGTTCGTCGTTTTATCGAGCACTCTGCCTTTTATTGTCCCCGTTTGTGCAAATGCAGAAACGCAGGAAATAATGAGCAAAGAAGCAACAAGGTAAAAGTTTCTAAGCATAGGGTTCGTTTTAGGTTAAGTTTGTTTGTTTTCATCGAGGGTGTCAAAGTAAGAGCATTTATAATTAATTTCCAAAATTAAATTTAATTTTTACTTAAAGGTTACTTAATAATATTTGGTCACATTTTTCAAAAATTTTATTTCGAAAAACAGATATAACATTGATTTATATTTCATTCCTGACTAAATGCTTTGTCATGAAAAATACAGGAAGAAACATGGCTGGCACACCGTTACCAGGTGGGGCGTTTCAGAATTTCTGCTGCAATAATGGATTTACGAAGGTCAAAATCAAAAGGGGTTTCTTCCGCTTCACCAGTAGGTGGAGGAAAATCTGTTTCAATCTGAGATTTCACTGAAGGGCCGCCTTCCGGCTTTTTTAATGCCGGTTCATAATAGCTGACAGGCTTTACCTGCGCTGTTCCTTCTTTCACTGGTGGGCGGCTCACAGGAACAGGGGCTTTCTTTACCGGCTGCTTTTCTTCCAGGAATCTCTTTAAAAGTTCAGGGATTTCCGTTTCCTGCTGTGGTTTAGGAGGTTCAGGGTTTTGATTGGTCCGCTTTTTCCACATGCCGCTTTTACGCTGTTCATTGGCTTTGTAGATGATCCAGATGATCACTACGACTGCGTAAAAAATTACCTTGAAGATATCCTCCATGGCATAAAGGTAAAAATCTTCTTGAGAAAAAAGCAAAATCCCGGTTGATCCCGGGATTTTACATTTGATTATCCTGACTGGTTAGATTTATTTGCTGAGAAATGCTTCCAGGTTTGCAATAGGATAACCACAGGCAACTGCCTTTTTAAAATTAATGGCTGCATTGACTTCATCCCGCAGATCATAATAGTTAAGTCCAAGGTTATAATACGCTTCGCCGTAATCACTCCGCAGCTCAATTGCCATCTTTATATCAGCAGTTGAACCTTCCATCTCGCCCAAAACCGCTTTTGATATACCCCTGACAAGGTATGCTTCGGCAAAACTCCTGTCGAGACCGATGGCAGTGTCACAATCTGCTATTGACACTTCGATTTTATCGAGATGGGTCATCGCAAGTGCACGATTGTAAAAATAAGTTGCATTCGAAGGATCAATCGAAATGGCCTGGTCAAAGCTCCTGATCGCCTTCCTGTATTCGGCTAATTTTGCAAGCGCTTCTCCTTTTTTATTATAGGCTTCTGCCTGATCAGGATATTCCCTGATAATTTTGTTCAGGATGGTAATGGCTTGCTCCAATTCCTTTTCCGTCATTTTGTTTTTTTCTGCTGAAGTCCCGTCATGATGGTTAACTGCAAATGATACCCGCACATCCTGGGCAAAAATCATGATGGTGTTCAGCATCAGCACCACTGCAAGTAAAAATGATACAATAAGTTTGGTGACCGGCTCTTCCCTTTTTTGCTTCGAAATCATTTTATGTAATTTTTTTTGGTTCGTTTATAATGATGCATCAAATTTATGACACAGCCGGGCTGCCATAAAGCACCAGTAATTAAGCGGCAGGAATTGCATGAAAACCGGCGATTGATAGAGAGTTTCCGGATAGGTTCTCAGGAAAATGAATAAATCCGGACCATCCTGTTTAAAATTGGAAGGTCCTTTAGAAATTGATGAAAAAAATGCGCTGAATTCAGCCCGGTCTCTCTGAATTTGCAAAATCTTTAACAAGCTTTTGCTGCAAACCTTCCTGTCCCCATTTCATCACGATGTCATGGTTCCATTGAAAAACAGGTTTTAAAACCGGGGCCAGCGTATTCATCCATGATATGGTAGTATCCACATCCCAATAAAAGCATAACGAAGAGCTGTTATTTTCTTCCGGAAAAAATTCCCAGATTCCCTTACCCTTAAGATCCCCGGTAGTAAATCCGATTATTTTTTTAAACTCGATGATCTTCGTCACTTCCAGTTCAAATGACAGCGAATAAGGAAGCGCACTCCTCCATGTTATTGCAGCACACTTCCCGCATCCATCAGGCTCCCCTTCCTTACTGATTTTTACATCAGTAACACCTTTCCACCATTCGGGCCATCGTGCAATGTCTTTGATTAATGGCCATACAGCTGAAACAGGATAAGAAAAACGCCAGTTGGTTACAAAGGAATAGTGCTGCATGCTAAAAGATAAATCGGTTGATGGTTTGCAGCTTAAATATCGGCATTGTTATATTTAATTCTTTTTCCCATGGTGCCTTTTAACCGTTTCCACATGCTTTCCCGTTCCGGAAGCGGAACAAATGGATTGACAAAAGCCTGCATGGAATCTATTACAGGATCGGTCACAAGCAGCGAATCCATTTTTTCATATACCATGGGAATAACCGGAAGATCAATTTTCAGCTTTTGAATAAACGACAATAATGTTTTTGTCTGAAACGGATCAGTGGCAAGCGCCATCTTTTTGAAACCATGCTTCAGGCCCAGCTGATAACTGTAATAAACATTTTCAGTGCTGTGTTCAGCAGTGGTTTCAGCAAAAATATTCTCTTTGGGTATACCAAGCTGTTCACCGTAAAGTGCCATGATCTTGCTTTCGACAAACGGAGTATAAACGGATGAACCGCTATAAATCACATTTTTTGTAAAACCGTTTTTATACAGATAGTAGCTCCAGAGCACGCGTGATTTCATAACAGGGCTCCAGCTGCCCTTTTCAAACGGAACACCGGGAACGATTATCGCATCAAATGGTTTTTGAGTTTCTGCATGCTCAAAATACTCAGGAGGATCAATAAATAAAATCTTGCAACCATATATTCCGGCAACAAGATGCACCAAAATCAAAAGCAGGGTGATATTTTTTATGATTCCTTTCAAATCAGCAACTATTAAAATTATTTATCTTATCAAACGACCGGCAATGCAGTTTGGTTTTCAAAAACAGCATAAACATCAGGAAGACTATCTTTGCTTCAAAAATAATAAAAAGTAGCTGCCTTTTAAAGGGCCGCTTTATTTTACATGCCATTAGTTTTTAACCGGAAATTTCAGACTGATCAGGTTGCGCTCTGGAAAATAGCCGATGACGAGTTTCAGGATCAGGTTGTAGCGGTTCAGGGAGGACCGCTTGAACAGCTGCATACCGTCAGGCGTAAGCAAAAACAGGCCTGCCTCAGGCTTGTTACCATGCTTGCAGGTACCGGGAAGGAAGTTTTTTATGACGATCATGGCAAGCCGCATCTGGCCGATGATATGCGACAGCTTTCATTTACACATTCAGGAGATTATGCCGCTGTGATGTTAAGTGATCACGCCGCTGGAATTGATTTTGAATTGATCCGTCCCAAGGTGCTTCGCATCGCTCATAAATTTTTGCGGCACGAAGAATTGAATGATATTCGCCCGATCCATGCAATGGAACATGCACATGTATACTGGGGAGCCAAGGAATCACTATATAAGGTGTATGGAAAACAACAGCTTTTATTTAAAGAAAACCTGCATATCGAACCATTTAATTATGCTGCGAGTGGTGGATACCTGTATGGAACGATCATCACCGGAGAAGGTTCAAAAAGATACTGCCTGTATTATGAAAAAATGGCTGAGTTTATGCTCGTCCACCTGATCAACAGATGAGCTATGCAACCTGCTGCAATTAGTTTTGAACCGTATGTCTGGCAATTTTTCCGCTGCCTGTCATTGGAAGTGCACTGACAAATCTGATACGTTGCGGTAGCTTGTAGGTGGAAAGCTTCTGCCTGCAATAATGAAGGATTTCTTCTGTATCAGGCTGCATGCCTTCATGCAGCACCACTTCGGCCTGGATTATTTCACCCATGAGCTTATGCTCCACACCATAAATCCTGGATTCTTTCACTGCAGGATGCGAATCGAGGACGGCTTCCACCTCTTCGGCAAAAACTTTATTTCCTGAAACATTGATCATGGATTTCTCTCTCCCTAACACTTTGATCAATCCGTCAGGTGTCTTAACCGCAAAATCAGCAGTATAAAACCAGCCATGCTTCATCACTTCATCGCGGTTGCAGGGTGGTGTGAGGTAGGCATCGAACATGCCCGGACCCCTGATGGCAAGATGACCGGCAACTCCGGCTTTCAGCTTATTTCCCTGATCATCCAGAATTTCCACTTCATAATCGGGTAAAGCATGGCCCACTGCATCAGGATGTGCTGCGGATTGCTTCAGGTTGATGATCGGCAATCCAATTTCAATGATCCCATACGCCTGACTGATATCAATACCATACCGGTTTTTAAATGCAATACAAACCTCAGATGGTATTCCCGTAGAAGTGGATATGACCCGCTTTAATGAGGTAAGGGTATCGCTGCCTGCGTCGTTGGCTAGTAAACGGATGTGCATGGGTGATGCATAAAGCAGCGTACCGTTGAACTGGTTGGTGTAACTGATGACGGTACGTGCAAGAAAATCTCTGCATATGCCTATGGCAGCACCAAAGCGGATATACAAAACAACTGAAACAAGAAAGTGATAAGCCATGGGTAATACCCATACAACCGTATCACCTGGCCCGAGCAAAAGCGCTTTATTCGCTGCATCAACCCTTTCAATAACCGACCGGTGTGAAACAATCACACCTTTTGATCGACCAGTGGTGCCTGACGTATAGCGGATAAATGCTGCATCGGTAACATGTGGTGCAAATACAGCCTCCAACGGAACACCTGTTTCTGTAAACCGGAATTTTCCAACCGGCATATCAATATCGACATATGATCGCTCCATGGGTTGCACTCCACTGTAATCATCCAGGATAAAGTGCAGCTTTGCATCTTCAAGTATATGCTCAATCTCAGCCGGTTTCAGCTGGTGCGACATGGGCATAATGGTTGCACCGGTACCCAGTGCGCCAAAAATTCCCGAAATAAAATTCCGCCCATTCCTGGCCATGACACCCACACCCATTCCTTTTCCTACACCTTTTTCAAGCAGGTTTTTTTTCAGGGCCTCAGCCTCGGTATAAAGTTCTTTAAAAGTTAATGTACCGTATTCATCATAAACTGCAGGCTGACCGGGCCACTTTTCAGCCGATACTTTCAATACTTCAAAAACATTCATTATTCAAACTACAAATTATAAAATCACTTGCTCATCTCTGATCATTGCAATGGTTTCACTCCATGGTTTAGCTGCAACGCTTAAAGCTGCCATTTTTCCTGCTGCATAACCGGTGCTCAGGCAGGTGCCTATCACCCTTGCACTGGCTATGGCCTTATTGCTTGCAGCCAAATGCCTGCCTGCAAAATAAAGATTATCGATTGTACTTGAACGCAGGCAGCCATGAGGAATCTGATAATAATCATCCGGTGCAAAGTACTGCATATTTACTCTGTTTCCCAAACTCCAGATCTCTATCGGCCATGAACCGTTGGCTATTCCTTCCCTGGTTTTTTTGCATTGCATAACATCCTCTTCCTGAAGCTCATGAACACCCACCGGTCTGCGGCCAGTTCTGACACCTGCCTCGGGAGCCACATTGCTTACATAGGCATTCTTAAATGGCGGCACCGCATTGATCAGAAATGCTGCAACTTTTTCCACCATTTCTCTTGCAAGCAATTCAATTGGTGTGATCTTGTTTGGTTCATTAGTTACCTTTTCAGGGATGCCGATTTTAAGACTCACTGATGTTCCTTTGCATGAACCCGGTACAATAGAAACATATGAAAAGCGATGTTCCAGCCTTCCAGATTCTACCCCTTTCATTATTTCTCTTATCAAAATCAGACTCAATACATTTTCATCCATTGCCGTAAGCCCTTCCATGGTAAATACCTGCGCTGAACTCTGGTATTCATCACATTCAACCACATCGATCCCACACATCAACGGAATCATGGCTTCTCCCGTGCAGTCAACAACTGAACCGGGTTTGAATACAATTTCCCTGTCGTATGAAACAGCAGTCAGCAATTCCACTTTTTTACTACCTGTGTCAACTGACGAAACCATTGAGTGAAAATAAAGATCAACCTTGCTCTCCAGCGTCAGCTCATCACACAACCTTTTAAAATCAAACGGATGATAGGGTAAAAACCATAATCCGTTTTTTCCGGAAACAGGAACCGAACGGCTTTTGAATTTTATTTTTTCTTCAAACTCCTTTGCAAATCCATTGGAAGCATAATGAAGCAGCCCCTGTTCATTTCTGAGATAAAGTCCGCAAATGGTACCCACTTCCGCTGTAGTTGCTTTTCCTCCCAGGAATGAATGATTTTCGAGCAGTGCAACATGTGCACCCGACCTTGCAGCTGAAACGGCAGCAGCAACACCGGCAGCTCCTCCGCCTACAACTACCACATCATATGTTTTTGATTCACTCATCAGGCAACATCTCCAATCAGCAGGTTATTTCTGATTTCCTTTTCAAAAATAGTTACTTCCTCATTCGAAACAGCTTGTTCAACATAAGCAACAATTATTTTAAGCGTATCCAAATACCTCATAAAAACCACCGTGAAACCGGGCGGATAAGTGTTGGGGGGAAAATTAATGGCATCTTCCACTTCATGTCCGAAAAATTTTCTCATGGCATCAGGAGAATCGGCAGCCACCGAAAAAAGAAAGCTTGCAATGGATCCTCCTCCGGGTCCTTTGATCAGCTGATAATATAGCTTATTCGGCATTCGCCTGAACCAGTTCATCATCACTGCATAATTCTTTGGCGTCCTGTTCCTGATTTGTTCTACAAGCTGGCTGGTAATATGATTAACCGTTTCATGCATGGAACCAATATGCTTAACCGGGATCCGGTAAAAAATAAACGAAAGCTGATTGGTAACAAGCGGTCCTGCCGTACCCCTCAGCCTGTCATCCTGCGGAACAGGTATCCAGAAAGGAGCATCTTCAGCACCACGCAGGCGGAGCAGCCGATGTGCGGCCTTTACCGCCGATGCAAGATAAAAAGGACTGTGACCGAATTTAGCACCATGCTTGGCTGCATTTTCATGGATGACTGCAGTTTCTTCCTTCGTAAAACGGATCACTTTATAGTGTGCCAGGGCACCCGGTTCAGGCTTCCCTTTCATCATGGTGCCAAGCGGTTTGGCCGATGATTTTTCAAGGAAATTTTTGGTAGCCATCATGTTGTTCCAGTTCCTGCTCCATGACAGCTTTTCAGCTTTCGATGGAATAAGTATGGAATTGTCATGAAGCTCAAGATCGCCATTCAGATATTTCAACAGTGTACCGGCACCTCTTCCATCCATCAGCAAATGATGCCATGAAAAAATAAATGTGGATTTACTTTCGGATCTGTAAACAACATCAATCCTGAACAAGGGACCGTTAAGTGGAATATTTATTTTTAAGATGGCTTCAGGTAGCTCTTCCGTCTGGTCGTGGTGAAAGTGAATCGGAATTTCCGGTGCGCGGTCAGCTACCCAGTTTGCGATGCTGAACAATCCTTTTTTCCTGATACCCAGTCTGCTGAGCCAGCCAAATACATCCTGCTCCGAGAGCTTTTTTCTGATGACCGCTTCTGGCGGATGTCCATGAATAAATAATACATAACGACATACATTTCCGACCGGCTGATATCTTGTCATGTGTTCATCCATGGCCAGCATAAACCAGTCGGCCCCGCTTACAGGGCAATTTTCCGGAAACAGGTTCATAAGCTGATCAGCTAAGTTGTATTACAATGGAAAGGGTGAGCAAAAATACTAAAATTGCGAAGTTACTAAAGCCTGGCCTGCAGCTGCCGTAAAGTGCATCCTGCCAGTGCAGATACAGATTTCAAGTTTTCAGGAACCAGGTATTCATCGGGGATCACAACGCCAAACTTCCGTTCAATAAAAAGAATGATCTCAATAACAGAAAACGAATCAATACCTATATGTGTAAGTATGGTATCCTCATTCACTTCCACGCCGGGTGCCAGGATGTTGGTTGAAATGAACTGACATAATTCGCTGCAGATAATTTGCCGGTCAGGAGGTTGCATTGATAAAGTCAGGATTTTTTTAGCTGGTTATACAGATGTGCTGTCAGAACGGTAAGAAAAAAGAAAATGATCAGCTTGAATGACTGCTGCCATACATCCATCAGTCCCGCTCCACGCAGGAACAGTTCATAAAATGCATTCAGTCCCCAGTTCAAAGGTGAAATGGAACTGAGCTGCTGCATGATAGAAGGCATTACATAGGGAGGTACCCAGATGCCTCCAATGGCTGAAAATAATACAATGGATAGTGATCCGGATATGGCGCTCTGATGATCGGTGGTTGCGAAAGTGCCGATCATTACGCCGAAACCGGATGCAGCGATGGCAGTTGAAAGTGCTATGGCAATAATTCCAGGATGACTTGAACCTAACTGAAGTGCAGGCAGTCCAAGCAGGGGAATTATGAATACGCCCACGCACATCATCAGCACAAACTGGATCATGCACACCATTACATACACTGATACTTTTCCGCTGATGATGGTGACATAATTTCCAGGAAGACTCCTGAGACGAAAGCTGGTGCCTTCGGTTTTCTCTTTCAGAATGCTGCCGGCGAGTGGTACAACGATAAAGAACATTCCGAAGATGGTCCAGGCAGGAACATTATGCTGAACTGAATTAGGCAGGATAAATGATTTGTCTTTAGCAGCATACTCTTCCCTGTACCGGACAATATCAATGTCGGCGGGAGTTGCCTTGTTCTTTCCCGGAATTATTTTTTCTATCTCTTCTGAAAAGGTGGTAAAAATAATTTTTGATTTGATCTGAGAAATGAATTCACGTAAAGCACTGGTGGTTGCATTAATAAACGAACGCTTGGTCACCGGATCAATAAACATGCTGATCTCTACCGTATCATGTTTTACCGGCGGGATGGATGAGAGATCAACCGTTGAATCGGCAAGCGTCTGTTCCACCAGCGAACGGACATTGGAACGTATGGCTTTTGTAGCCCCTGCCGGTATTACAATTCCGATCATGAATTTTCCTTCGGCAACCGCTTTTTCTGCAGATTCAACCGTTGCCGGTTTACCGTCCAGTACCGTTGTGAGGACACATGCTTTCGTATTGCTTAAACCAAAGATGACGGATGCGCCAAGCGAATCCTTGTCATTATCCACAAGCACGATAGGGATGCCGGCTTCATTTAAGGTATTGAATGTGCTCTCCTGGATCAGGGTCATGATAAAAACGAGCGTCATCGGCATCAGGAAAAGGATGGCAAGACCTGATGGGTCACGAAGCAAAAGGAGCACTTCCTTTTTAAGTATAGCAAGGAATTTATGCATAATTCAGGTCCCGGAGTTTGATACCGGTAATTTGTAAAAAAACATCCTCGAGGCTGTTTGCTCCTCCATGCGACTTGATAAGCTCAAGCGGAGTTCCAAGCGTAATGATCTGGCCGTTATCAATGATGGCGACCCTGGTGCAAAATGTTTCGGCTTCCTCCAGGTGATGTGAAGTATAAATAATGGTTGTACCGGTCCTGTTAAGGTCATTTAAAAATTCCCTGATCACATTCCTGCTTTGCACATCAATGCCGACGGTTGGCTCATCAAGAAAAAGTATTTTCGGTTTGTGAAGGATCCCTGCAATCAGGTTCACGCGCCGTTTCATTCCGCCTGAGAATTTAGACACCCTGATGTCAGCATTTTTTTCAAGACCGAACAGTTGCAGGCAATAATTAATTCGTTCCTTCAGTGCTTTTCCATGAAGCCCGAGCAAATGACCAAAAAAGCTCAGGTTTTCTCTTGCTGTCAGCGTAGGATACAGGGCCATATCCTGCGGCACAACACCGATTATTTTTTTAATGTCTTCCCTGTTATCTTCAAAAGTTAATCCGTCAACAATAATTTTCCCGTTGGTTGGTGCAAAAATTCCACACAGCATCGAGATTGTTGTAGTCTTACCGGCCCCGTTAGGCCCGAGAATGCCAAAAATCTCATCCTTGTTAATAATCAGTGAAAGGTTTTTAACCGCAGCATCAGCAGCACCTTTATAGTGCTTCTCCAGGTTTATTATTTCAATAATGGTATTTCCACCCATATGACGGATGCCTTTTTCAGCGGATGCGAAGGTAGGAAAAATTACAAATCAGGCGGATTTGACCCTGATTAAAGGTGAAGCGCAATAAGCCGGCAACGTTCTTACTCTCCCATCCAGGTTCTGAAGTCTGCAGCTTTGTCCCGGCTGATGATCACCTCATCAGAAGTTTCGGGAATGACTTTTACCTTGAGCTTGCCGTTGAACCAGCTGTGAATATCCTGTATTGATTTATTGGAGAGGATATACTGGCGGTTGGCCCTGAAAAAATCTTTAGGATCAAGCTCTTTCTCCAGCTCTTCCAGGTTAAAATCAAGCAGATATCGCTGGCTGGTTTTTGTTTTCAGAAACACCATCTTGTCTTCCGAATAAAAATAAGCTACTTCATGCGCTTCAATAGGTACAAAACGCTGTCCTGATTTTGCCAGGAACCTGGTCCTGAACTGTTCGCTGGTCTGCTGGTACAACCCTTCAAGCAAATGCCTGATGTTATTGATGCCATCGTCCTTTACGGATTCTCCCTTGAGTGATTTAAGTTTCGAAAACGCATTTTTAAGGTCTTCATTTTTAACTGGTTTAAGCAGGTAATCGATGCTGTTGACCTTAAAAGCCTTCAGCGCAAACTCATCATATGCCGTGGTAAAAATCACCGGCGATTTTACTTCCACCCTTGTAAAAATTTCAAAGCTCTGACCATCTGCCAGCTCTATATCCATCAGGATCAGATCAGGGGCAGGATTCGACTGGAGCCATTCAACAGATGCCTCAATGCTGTCTGTTACTCCCTTTATGGCAATGGCAGGGTCAATTTCTTTAATGAGCTTTGACAGCCGCTGGGCTGCCAGGTTTTCATCTTCGATGATCAGAATATTCATGGATTTGTTATTTAACTGATTAATGGAACGCTTACGCTATATGATAATTCACTTTCGTCTATCCTGATTCCCGGCTGGTTGAGCAGCTCATACCGGTTATTGATGTTCCGCAAACCGAAATGACTCGATGAAAGCATGCTTACTTTTTTCTGGAGGTTGTTGCGAACCGTGATCTCATTTCCCGATTCGGAAAATATTTTCAGGTATAACGGTTTGTTCGCCGATACAATATTGTGCTTAACAGCATTCTCCACAAGGATCTGCAGCGTCAAAGGAGGAATGCGTTTTTGAAGACATTTTTCCGGGATCATAATTTCTTCCTTCAGGTTTTCACCAAATCGCGTATTCAAAAGATAAAAATAAGACCTGATAAATTCCAGTTCATTTCCCAGTGTGGTCAAGTCATGCTGATTGCTTTCCAGAATATAACGGTATACTTTCGACATACCATGGATAAATTCAACAGCCCTTTTTTTATCGCATTCAATCAGTGATGAAAGTGAGTTCAGGCTGTTAAAAAGAAAATGCGGGTTGACCTGGTTTTTCAGCGACTGAAACTGCGAATTAAGATTTTCCTGCCTGAGCTGCTCTTTTTCCTGTGCCGTCTTTTTCCAGAGTGAAAAAAAATAAACCGCTTCATAAAGGCAGCAGATGATCATGGCAATGGTGGTACCGAGCAGCACCAGCAGGCCGAACGTTGCAGGCGTCCAGGTGTAGTGAGCCAAATAACTGACCCTGTCACTGATAAGCACGAAGAATGAATCGATCAGAATAACAGAAATAAGATAGATGATGAGTGAAACCCCGAGTCGTTTCCTGATCTGATCAATACCTGGATATTTTTTCCTTGCCCATAGCAGGATCAAAAGCGAAAGCTCCCATCCGGCCCAGGTGAGGATCAGGTTACATAACAAAACCTTTGATAAGGGCAGCTGACCAGCCCCTTTGAAAAATCCTGATAAAACAAAGGTGGCCAGCACGGTGGTCAGTGGAATGCCGATGATCCTGAGTAAACCATCCTTTGGTTTAAAAGTACGCTTGATTGATAAATTCATTTGTCCAAAAATAATAATATTGGCCCAACTTCTTGCAGGAATGGATATGAACCGGCTGAAATCATGCTTGAATTGTTTGTTTGGCAGGTAGAAGCAAGGGCAAAGTTACCCTGAATTCTGCCGGTGTGGCCATTACATGCAGTTCATAATCGCCAATTGCCTTGTAACGCCTTTGCAAAGCTCTTAAACCAAAATTACCCGTTTTTAACAGCTGTTGTTTTTTCTGGAGGTTATTGATCACGGTCAGCGATCCGTCTGAAACTGCATCTATCTTGATGTGCAACGGCCGGGACGGTGAAATTACATTGTGCTTGATGGCATTATCAACCAGCATCAGCAGCGTAAGTTGCGGGATCTGCATTTCGCTCATTGAATCAGGAATGTTGATCTCATAAAATAAGCTGTCAGGAAACCGGATCTTTAACAGGTAAAAATATTTTATTATGAATTTCTTTTCTTCGGTCAGGCAATTCAGTTCTGATTCGTTGCTTTGAAGTATATACCTGTATACATCCGACATTTTCTGTACATACTCAACCGCTCCCTTCACATCATCTTCAATCAGGGAAGTAAGTGAATTTAAAGAATTGAAAAGGAAATGCGGATTGATCTGATTTTTTAAGATGTCAAGCTTACGCTGCACCTGGATGCTTTTCAGTTGTTCCACTTCAAGGATATTCAGCTTCCAGGATGAAAAAAAATAAATGCTCTCATAGATGATCAGCATGATACCGGAAATAATAATTCCAATGCTTACATCCAGCAGGACATCTCTAACAGTGGGAATGCGATGGAATACATAAATATAAAGGAAGCAGTCAATAATAAATATGGTGAATACTGAAAACAGTGCATTGAACATGAACTGCACAAACATCCTTTTCATGGTCTGGTCATAATCGGGATAAATCATGCGCATTTTTGTTATGATCAGCCTGTTTCCATACCATAATAACAGCGTAAATCCGAATGAAAGGATGGAGACGAAAAAGAAGTCTGCTGAAAAGGAATGGAACTGAAAATGCATGATTATTGCCATCAGCAATGCAACGACAGGAATTCCAAAATAGCTCAGCAGCCTGTCATTGAGCTTCTTCGATTCAGCTACCAGCTTTTTCAGGCTTTGCTTCAGACTGAAAAGATGAAACAACAGACCCAGTGGAATTACAAAGCCCGGCATGAATACAAAAGGGAAATAGGCGATGATCGTATTTAATTCCTCTTCCCTGAATACTTTAAACGGAAATGGCGCCGAAAGTACAGCTGTCACAACTACGATAAATAAAAATGCAATTCCCGCCAGGTGCCAGAGCGGTAATATCCATGCGGGAATCTTTTTTTTAAGATAAAGATAGCCGGTAACCGGTGCGGTTAAGCCAAACAGCAGGTCGAAGTTCTTTCCCAAAAAGGTCATCTGCACTGGTATGATATGATGCAAAAAAAGAAGGTAGAAAAGAATGCCTGTTATGATACGGAATGATTGAATAAACAACAGCCAGTGCTTCGGGATAAGATCAAGCAGCCTGTCAGTTGACCGGCTGTTAGCAAGCATGATTACTGCCAGCAGCGGTGGAAAAAGTACCAGTCCCATTCTTGGAGGCAGTTCTGAAAACTGATCAAGAATGTGCAGCGTTGACAGATACGAGATCCATGCGAGCCATGCGGTGATAATACTGCCAAGAAGAATGACCTTTCCCTTTCTGAACCTGCTGTTCTTCTTCTTCAACACCACGTTATACCCATACAAAATACAACCTATGAGAACCAGAACGGTGAAAATGAAAATACAGGCCAGGTAAAAAGGGATCTGTTCTTGTTTATACATCTTAAACAAATTTAACCAGTTTAACCTGTATTGGATGCCGTACCTGACACCCAATCGTCGATTTTAGGTACTGAACCGTCAGGATGCGAATCCGAATCGTAAAAACTACGGGTATTTTAGTGAGATAATTAATTTGATAACGGGATTTCGGATCTGCTTTTCCATCTATATATATATCGGTTGCAGGTTAAATACAATTCAATTAATATTTCCTGCGATTGGGTTTACTTTAATGCCTGCAGGCATGCAATGCAATGTATTCTTGCAAAAAAATTAATCAACCTAAGCAAAAATCTAAATTCAGTTATCCATGAAAAAACTATTATTATCATTAAGCTTAATGCAGGGAATGGTTGCAATGGCTCAAACATTAACCACCAGCGAACTTCCTTTTGCAGGAATGTCCTATGCCGTATCAGAAGATACAATTACAAATGTAATTCCGGGAAATTCAGGTCAGGGCCAGGTATGGAACTTTACACAATTGCAGCCGCAGGCAACCGATACCATCACATTTGAAAATGCTGCAGGCTCACCATACGCTGCACAGTTTGCAACCTCAAACCTGGTGTCGCATGAGAAAAAAGACAGCCTCTACGCCTACTATACTACGGATCAAAATGGCTTTTACCTTGACGGCAGTCATCAGGAAGGCTCGAACCCCGGGGAAATACATTTTCAACCTGTTGTTACCATCATTCCGGTTCCGTTCGGCTATAACGATACCCATATCAGTCATGCAAGAACTGAATCCAATTCAGTCGGATCAGGCACGGCATTCAAAATGATCATTCACCAGATTGACACATTGACCGCTGACGGAACAGGTTCGCTGATGCTGCCAGGCGCAACATACAATAACGTTTTACGCATACACGTAGCAAGTACCCTTCTTGATTCAATTTTTGTGGATATGACCGGAACAGGTAATTATACCTTTTACATGTCCCACATTAACCGTCACACACGATACAGCTGGTTCAGGCAGGGATCACCTTCATACCTGCTCGGACTTGAAATGAACTACCAGAATCCAACCATTTCCGAAAGGGTTGATTTCGTTACTCCCATACCGCAAACAACCGGCACGCCTGCAATTACAAAGCAGGATGAAATATATGTCTATCCCAATCCTGCGAATGGATTTGTCAACATCAAATCAGAAGACAACAGGCTTGACAATGCCATGATTGAATTTTATTCCCTCACTGATCTGCAGGTGGTACATGCCAGACTTAAAACAGGTTTAAACCGCTTGTCAATGGTTAATCTGAATGACGGAATTTATGCATACAGGATTTTTGCAGATAAAAAGGTTATCCGTGAAGGAAAACTGATTATTAAAAACTGATTCCGTACTCACAATTAAATTAACAAAACCATGAATGCTATGCTGAATTCAACATTCCTGATACCTGCATTCTTTATCCTGATCACCATGGTAACAGCTGGAATTTACCTGCATGCAGTCTCAAAAACAGGCAGGAACAAAAGGCAGAACTTTATCCTGACAGCTGTATTTCTGCTTGCATGGGGATTGTTGCAGGGCGTCCTTACCTACAATGATTTTTATCTTAATACCCAAAGCATGCCGCCACGCATGATGTTTGCCCTGCTCCCCATGTTTGCGATGATGGCCTGGATGCTGACCGGTTCAAGGAGAAAATATTCACTTTCCCTTTCACTTAAAAGTCTTACCCTGCTGCACGTGATCAGGATTCCGGTCGAATTTGTTTTACTGGGGTTATATTACCAGGGATTGGTTCCGCAAATCATGACTTTTGAAGGAAGGAACCTCGATATCCTTTCAGGAATTTCAGCGCTCGTTGTATATTATTTTGCATTCCACCAGAAACGAATTAATGTAAGGCTGATCCTGATATGGAATATTGTAGCACTCGGACTGTTACTGAATATCCTCATCATTGCCATCCTGTCGTTCCCTTATCCAATGCAGCAATTTGGATTTGATCAGCCAAATACAGCCATATTGACGTTCCCCTATATCTGGCTGGCCACTATTGTTGTACCGATTGTATTCTACAGTCACCTCGTGAGCATCATTAAAATAACAAGGATTCGGTTTCGAAGACCCATGGCAATTGCAGATCCAAAATCGCCTTATGTAAATATTCCTGTTGCCAAATCCTGAAATATCAGGTGAAAACCAAAGGCCGTGATTTTACAGATCCCGGCCATTTTTATTTGTATATGGCAATAAACGGAATTAAGTCCTGATCCATACATGCACGGTACATGCCTTCCGAATTAAAGACCAATTCCGGTACACCCTTCCTGTCCAGTGCAATCAGTCCTCCCTCTCCGCCTGTTTTCACCAGCTTGTCATGAACCACAAATTCACATGCCTCCTTTAGCGACATTCCTTTATATTCGATCAGGCAGGAAATATCATAGGCTACCACTGATCGTAAAAAATATTCACCATGACCGGTGCAGCTGATCGCACATGTATTGTTATTTGCATATGTTCCCGCTCCGATCACAGGAGTGTCACCGATGCGGTTGTATCTTTTATTCGTCATGCCGCCTGTGGAGGTGGCAGCGGCCAGGTCGCCTGCCTGGTCCAGTGCAACTGCGCCAACAGTTCCGAATTTTTTGTCAGTGTCTGAAGTATGATCCATTCTGACTTCAACGGTATCTTTAACTTCAAGCCATTGTTCGTGTCTGTAGTCATCATAAAAATAGGCATCGGTTTCCATCTCCAGCTGAAATTGACGCGCCAGCATTTCTGCACCTGTTCCGTGTAAAAAAACATGATCTGTCCTATTCCTGACTAGATCAGCCAGCAATACAGGGTTTTTCACATGTCTCACGCCTGCTACTGCACCGGCAGTCAGTGTTTTTCCACACATCAGTGAAGCATCCATTTCATGCTGTCCGTCATGAGTGAAAACAGATCCTTTGCCTGCATTGAAAAGCGAATTGTTCTCAAGGGCAACCACTGCAGCTTTCACAGCATCAAGGGCCGTCCCTCCATCTTTTAAGACTGCTGCACCCTGCAGTATTGAAAAATGAAGCGCATCATGATATAACCTTTCCCGCTCTGGTGTCATCGACGACCTGCGTATGGTCCCTGCACCCCCATGAACAGCTATGCTGAATTTATGCATTCAAAACTATATTTTGTCAGCAAAGTAAACCAATTATCCTGAGATAAAGTCCATAACCTGTGTCCTCCATATTAAAATCAGGACACCTGTTATAGCAATAATAACACCTGCAACAGATGGGCCGCTGATTTTTTCTTTCAGAAACACTCTTGCAATGAGCAATGCCACTACCGGTACCAGCGAAAAAATAGTTTGGGCTACAGCCACATCAATCAGGGTAATGGTTAGTAATGAAAGACAAACTCCGAGGAACGGACCGAAAAATGTACCCGCAATTGCAAATCGGATCCCCCGGTCACGATTGGAAAGTATGGGGGCCAACACTTCTGATATTCCGCCGGAAAGCAGTGTAAATAAAAACAGCACAAGCACTGATATCACCATCCTGATAAATGTGGCATGCATGGGGTTTAATAACTGACCAGCCTGCTCCTGCAATAAAAATCCTTTTTTGGCCAGCACCAACCCCACACCCTGACAAATAGCTCCAAGTATTCCATGAATGATTCCTTCCTGAATGTGGCCATGAGCATTTAATGGTATTTTACTTCTTTCTTTCTTACCCAGGCTGATGCTGATCACACCAAAAATTGTCATGATGATGCCAGCCACACCGACTCCATTGATCTTTTCGCCCAACAGGAATTTTCCACATATCAATGCAGCCGCCGGAGAAAAAGTGGTCAGCATGCTTCCCGTTCTCGCCCCCAGGATGGCATACATCTTAAAAGCAAAATAATCACCCAGTGCAAGTCCGATAAGTCCGGAAAGACCCAGCCAGATCCAGGCCTGTTGATAATCTGCAGAAAAAATATGCAGGAACCTATCCAGGTTTATGCACGCTGAGACTACCAGCAGCAGCGTTGCTGCAAGCAACAACCGGAAATGATTCAGTGGATTTACACCAAGTCGGCGGGCGGCTTCAGTAAATGGAAAAATACCGATCGACCATGATAAAGTTGTTGCCAATGCAATAAAGATTCCTGACTGATCAACCGACATAAAACGGATTTAATCGCAAACATACCAGTTTCCCTTTTATATATGACAATCATGCACGATATCATGAACAAAAAAAATCATGTTTAAATTTTCAATTTACGGACCTTCTGAAACCATTGATATCATTGGCTTATGAAGATTTTATGAATTTTTTTCTGGCATACAAATTGGAACATGCGCCGCCGTACTCCTAAACATCATATCATGAAAAAATATCTTTTAATCCTGTTTGTATTATTGTATTCCGGATTTGTGCAGGCGCAAATTCATGGCAGCAATTTCAGCCTGAACATGTTTAACAATTCAAAATTTGCAGTTCGATTTGATCATGTGACCTATCCATCACCAGGATATGATTTCCTGCTTGAGAACTTAAATCCAGGAAGTCATTTTGTGGAAGTGATCAAATACAGGAATAACCGGTGGAATAACAGGGTACCCGTTGTAATCAGCAGCAGGTGGATCAACATTCCTCCCAATGCACATGTAAGCGCGATGGTTGATTCTAGGCATATAATCAGGGTGGTTGACATTGCAAAAAACTGCCATGTACAAATCAATCCTGTGGAACCAGCGTGCGATATTATGTCACCCGGTGAATTCCAACAGCTTAAGCAGAGCATTCAGGATGTTTCATTTGATGCTAGCAAGCTGACTGTTGCAAAGCAGGCGGCATCATACAATATGCTTACTGCACAACAGGTTGCTGAACTGATGGAGCTGATGACATTTGAATCAACAAGACTTGAATTGGCCAAGTTTGCATTCCAGCATACCTATGATAAATCCAATTACTATGTTGTCAATAGTTCTTTTCACTTTGAAAGCAGCATCGATGAACTGAACGAATTTATCAGCCATTCCTGAAAATTTTTAATTAAATAATTATGGGGAGTAATGTTCCGGCAGCCTGAATGGCTGCCGTTTTTTGTAGTTTAAAAATATATATATTTTTGGGGTCAACGATTCATAGCCATGCAACATAAAAAAATGTTTAAAAAAATTTTCTCCCTTTTATTGTTTTTTACTCCTTATTTTCAGTTTTCTGCTTACGGTCAAATGCTTTTAAAAGACTCGCTGCTGATAGAAACTGAAATAACAACAGACACCGGTTCAGCAACACTTTTCGGAACACTGATGATGCCACAGGTAAAACAAAAAATTCCTGTAGTGCTCATCATTCCAGGTTCAGGTCCAACTGACCGAAATGGAAACAACCCGTTCGGGCTTACAACCGACACTTATAAAATGTTGGCCAAAGGACTTGCACAAAATCGAATTGCATCCCTGCGCTTTGATAAAAGAGGTGTAGCAAAAAGTACTCCTGCACTGGAAGCCGAGAATCTGCTGACATTTGGAACATACGTTGAAGATGCAGGGAAGTGGTATAAATTGCTGAAAAAAGATCCGAGGTTTTCAAAAGTGATCATTTTGGGACATAGTGAAGGTGCGCTGACCGGTACGATGACAGCCAACTTTGAACGTGCCGATGCCTTCATCTCCATATCAGGTACATCCATGCGTGCTGATTCACTTTTAGTTTCTCAGCTTTCAAAACAGTCGGAAAGTCTTGCTGATACAGCGAGGAAAATTATAGAACATATCCGGAAAGGTGAAGATTTTTATCCCAATAAAGACCTTATTTCCATTTTCAGACCTACTGTTACGCGGTATCTTAAATCCTGGTTCAGCCTTTCACCCGTTGTAGAAATTTCAATCTTAAGATGTCCGGTAATGATTGTTCAGGGCACAAACGACCTCCAGGTAACTGTTAATGATGCAAAAAATCTTGCAGCAGCTAAACCAGGTTCAAAGCTTGTCACCATTGAAAAGATGAACCATGTGCTCAAATCTTCCCCTTCCGATATGGGCTCAAACATTGCAACTTACCGCGACCCTTCATTGCCGCTGGCACCTGAGCTCATGCCAGCGCTGGTTAATTTTATCACTACTTTGAAATAACCTTGTCAGGGTTTGTAATTTTATTAACTTCGTTAAAAAAATTCCTCATGAATAAAATTACGATTTTCGTCTTTTTACTTTTTTGCTTTCAGTCCTTTGGCCAGCGTCCCCACAATGATCCCGGAAATAAACACCTTGCAAAGGATCCTGGCATGCCGGCTGTGGCATCCATCACGGATACGATACATGTAAGTCATTACAGCATTTACATTGATACCATTAATTTTACTTCACATGCCATCAGGGCAAAAACGGAAGTAACAGTAGTTGCTAAACTCAATGGTGTGTCCGTTGTTTCTTTAAGTCTGCTCAAACTGGTCATTGATTCCATAACTACACCATCAGGAAATGCTTATTCCTATAACGATACCACCATATCAATAACACTTCCTGCTCCACTCAATCAAAATGACACTTCACTCATAACAGTTTATTACCACGGTATACCTCAGCAGGATGCAAGCGGATGGGGCGGATTCTATTTTTCAGGAAGCTATGCCTTTAACCTGGGAGTTGGTTTTGCAGCTGATCCTCATAATTACGGAAGAGTCTGGTATCCCTGCCTCGATGAATTTACTGATCGTTCAACCTATGATTTCTATGTCACCACTGATCCGGTTCATAAAGCATTTTGTAACGGATCGCTCATCAGTGAAACACTCAACCCCAACGGGACTAAAACCTGGCAATGGAGCATGCAGCAAACCATTCCAAGTTACCTGGCAAGTATGGCTGTAGCTCCATTTTATTCGCTTGAACGGACCTCCAACGGCATTCCTGTGGTTTGGGCTTGTCTTCCGGGCGATACAGTCAAAACCCTCAATACCTTTTCCAACCTTGATACTATTCTGGCCGGATTTATTGATGCATACGGACCTTATCCATTCAGCAAAGTGGGTTATGTTGAGATTCCGTTTAATTCAGGCGCCATGGAACATGCCAGCAGCATTCATATAGGAAAAGCATTTATTGACGGCTCCAAAACATATGAAACACTCTGGGCGCATGAGCTTTCGCATATGTGGTGGGGCGATAAGGTGACCTGTGAAACTGCAGGTGATATGTGGCTTAATGAAGGGTTTGCAAGTTATAATGAAGCATTTACTGAAGGAATTGTAAGCGGCATTCCCGCTTATAAGGACTGGCTGAGAACGAATCACAGGAAGGTGCTTCAGTTTGCACATACCCCGGCTCAGGATGGAGCCTATTTGGCTGAAATTAATATTCCCCACGATCATACTTATGGTATGACTGTTTATCAGAAAGGAGCCGATCTCGTTCACACCCTGCGGTATTATATGGGAGATTCACTTTTTTTTGCAGGTTGCAAATATCATCTGAATGCCAATGCTTACGGAAATTCAAACAGTTACCAGCTGCGCGACAACCTCGCTGCATCATCAGGAATAAATATGAACCGTTTTTTTGATGACTGGATTTTTACCCCGGGGTTCCCGCATTTTTCCATAGATTCAGTGAATGAATTTATCGGTGCATTTAATCACTATTACATTCATACCCGCCAGAAAACAAAAGGTAATGCACACCTGTATGCCATGCCTGTTGAATTAAATCTGACAGATGGGATAAACGACACTACAGTAACTGTAACAATCGATTCACTTACCAATACATTTCATGTAGCCCTTCTGTTTACACCTGTCTGGTTTTCACTTGACAGAAATGAAAAAATAAGCGATGCCATTTCGGATTATGAAAAAACAATCACAGTTACAGGAAACACTCCCATACCTGAAACATTTGTTTCGCTGAATGTGATCAATGCAGCCAACGGAACAACCAGGCTGCGGATTGAACATAACTGGGTGGCTCCTGATCCTTTCCAGAACCTGTCGGCAGGTATCAGAATTTCGGACTACCATTACTGGAAAACAGACGGAATTTTTGATCCGGGTTTTTTGTCAAAAGCTACTTTCACCTATAACGGAACCAGCAGTTCAACCACCGGGTATGTTGACAATACACTGATCTTAACCGGCAACAGTGAAGACAGCCTGGTTATGCTGTATCGGCCCGGTGCAGGCTACGACTGGTTACCGGTAAATGGATTCACGGTAAACAAAGGAGCAAATGCCTTTGATAAAATCGGAAGCATAACTGTTGATACTTTAAAAAAAGGCGAATACGCATTTGGTATATATGATTATACGGTATCAGGAATACCATCCGACTATGTTATCGCTGATAAATACAATCTGAAAGCAAGTCCCAATCCGGTATATGATGTATGCCATTTTTCTTTTAACATCGGCAATGAAAAAAATGTAGTGCTTCAGATTACCGACTCAACAGGAAAGCAGGTCTTTCATACCAAATTGAAAAATGACCAGGAGTCGTTTATCTGGAACGCAGCAGGCTATAATTCCGGGATTTACGAAATCTGCCTGATCACTAAATCGAAAATCTTAAGCAGCATCAAGGTTGTACTGAGCAGGTAAGATTGATTATTCTGAACCAATCCAGTAAATAATATATCCAATTACTGCAATTATTAACAAAATTGCTGTTCCGGCAATCGTATTAGTGGAAATGTTATTTATCGCATCAGACCACCTGGATTTTTTTGCTGGCAATTGCGTCTTATCACGCCTTTCTACCCTGCCCTTTATCCTACGGTAATATTCCAGGCTGTTTTTATTTAAAGTAGTAATCTGATCCCCTGTTTCGCTTTTACTTTCTTCTGCAAAATCATTTTGAATCAAAAAATCACAGGCATGCTGAATCAGCTCATATTTTCTTAAGTCTGACTCCTTATCCTTTTCTTCCACGTCTCTCAAATATCTGTTACGGATTGTTTCATGCGATAAGACCCCGTCAATAAACAAGGTAAGTACCCATAACATTTCTTTATCGTTAGGTTTTTCAACAGACATGCGGCTAATATAGGCTAAACTTGCTCAACACATATATGGTTTTGTCACTTTTCAGGGTGTTTTTTACTGGCAGTTTGTAACTAAATCTGATTTACTCCCGTCATAACACCTGAAACCTTGTTGGTAAAAAAAGTGTAAAAAAGCGCCGTAGAAATGACGAGGTTATCCAACTCCAATTAAAATTTATAAATTAATATATTGATTATCAAATAATTAATTTTTAGTACCATGTATTGCATAGTACCATGTTATTAATATATCTTTGCATCACCTAATTAGTATGTTTAACTATAAAAAATTTAGAACAATGAAAAATGTTAAGTTTATTTTGATGGCTGGATTGCTCACCCTGGTTTTAGTCATGAATCGATTTGCAGCTCCCGGAATTGCATCCAGGAATGAAACAAGTGTTTACAAACAGCTTGAACAACAAATGCCTTATCCGGATTTTGCAATAAAGAACCAGGTAAATGGCAAAGTGACCGTTGAATTACGGATCAGCGCATCAGGAAACATTGAAGTATTAAATGTGAATTATTCAGATCCGGCTTTGAAAGCATATGTGGTTGAGCGATTGTCAAAAATGAATATCAGTCAGGCTGATAACGAAAAAATTTACCATGTTGCATTTGCATTCAACATATTGCCTTAATTAAGAAGCTGTCAATGACCCGGCTTAAAATGCAGGCTGCTGAGTAAGTGCTTGTCAAAAACCTCATTAGCTACCTGTGACAACTGGGATGAAGTAATCGCTTCAATCCGTTTATTCAGCTGCTCAGGTGTATCGATTCTGTTGTAGCAAAGCAGGCTTTTAGCTGCTGAGACTGCCAATCCGGCTTTATTTTCATACGACATAGTCAACTGACCGATCATCTGCTCCTTATATCTTTTTAATTGAGCTGCATTAATTTTTTCTTTTTGCAGCCTGGAAAGTTCTTTATAAACCAGTGCAATGGTTTTATCTACATGCAGCTTGTCTGTTGCAAAATAGATGTTAAAAATTCCCGTGTCGCTGAATGGAGTAAAATTTGAGTCTATCTGATAGGTATAACCATATTTTTCCCGGATATGCAGATTGAGTCTGGAATTCATCCCTGGCCCGCCAAGTATATTGTTCAGGAGCGCAAACACAATCCGCATGGGATGCGTATAGGAGTATGCGATATTACCGATTACTACGTGCGATTGTGCAATTGGTTTATTTAAAATACGATGATTGCTTTTGTACTCATTGAAGCGTTTCCGTGGTAATACCTGGTCTGATTGAGTCTTATGTGAAAAATGTTTTTCAGCCAGCGCTTTTATTTTCTTTTCAGGAATGTCAGTCACCACTGATAATACAATTTTCTTCCCCGTGTAATTGGTCTGAATAAAGTTCAGGATGTCCTCTCTTTTTATTGCATTGATACTGGGAAGTGTGCCAAGCACCGGATTTCCCAAGGCATGCCGTTGATAAACCTGTCCTTCAAAATCATCCAGGATCTGTTCTGAAGGTGTATCTTCATAAGTCCTGATTTCATCAATGATAACCTGTTTCTCTTTTTCAAGCTCTTTTTCCGGGAAAACCGAATTAAAAAAGATATCCGATAATAGTTCGAATGCCCGCTCGGTATGTATGCTCATCACAGAAGCATACAGACAGGTTTCTTCTTTGGAAGTGAAGGCATTCAGCTCCCCTCCAATGCCATCAAGCCTGTTCAGAATATGAAATGATTTTCTTTTCCGTGTACCTTTAAAAAAAACATGTTCCAGAAAATGGGCAAGGCCTTCTTTTCCTTTTCTTTCATTTCTGGTACCGGCCTGAACCATTAAAGCAATATGGCTGATCCGGTTACCCCCTGATGGCTGGTAAATTACCCTGATGTCATTTTTTAACCTGAAAACTACTGGATCCATAAAGTCTGATATTTCGCAAAGATTAATAAATTCAGGATATTTAAGAAGCTTTAAATCCGCTCTATTCGTTTTGACTGGCTGTTTATAGCCGGCCCTGACAACCCTGCCAGTTTGAATTATCCCCTTTCTTTAGTAAATTTACCTCTTCATATTTGAGATTTCAGCACGTGTTATTAGATCAGCAGCTACCCCCCGACGATAATGCCGACAGACCTGTCGCCATTATTGATACGGCCCAGGAAAAGAAGGAGATTTTAAAACGGTACCGCTCCCTGCTGAAAGCTTGTAAACCAGGTACAAACAAGGGTGATAAAAAGCTTATTCGACTTGCTTTTGACACTTCACTGGAGGCGCATCAGGGTATGCGCAGGAAAAGCGGTGAACCTTATATTTATCATCCGATTGCCGTTGCCCAGATTGTAGCAGAAGAGATAGGCCTTGGCACAACATCTATTATCTGTGCATTGCTCCATGATACCGTTGAAGATACACACTATACACTTGAGGACATTGAAGGCATGTTTGGTCCCAAGATCTCCCGGATCATTGACGGTCTGACCAAGATTTCCGGTGTTTTTGATCAGACCAGTTCCCTGCAGGCTGAAAATTTCCGGAAAATGCTGCTCACGCTTTCTGATGATGTCCGCGTGATCCTGATCAAGCTGGCCGACAGGCTTCACAACATGCGTACCCTTGGGTCCATGCCACGTGAAAAGCAGCTGAAAATTGCGAGTGAAACTGCTTATCTGTATGCACCGCTTGCACACCGGCTTGGACTGTATGCAGTAAAAACCGAACTGGATGATCTTTCCCTCAAATACACAGAGCCGGAGATATTCAAGACCATTGTAACCAAGCTGCAGCAATCAAGGAAAGAAAGAGACAAATTCATCCAGGAATTTACGCAGCCAATTATTGAGGAATTCTATAAAGCCGGTTTTAAATTCGAGATCAAAGGAAGACCCAAGTCCATAAATTCCATCTGGAATAAAATGAAAAAGCAGGGTGTAACCTTTGAGGAAATTTACGACCTCTTTGCCATCCGTATCATTCTTGATACCACCATGGAAAAAGAAAAAGCAGATTGCTGGAAAGCCTATTCTATTGTTACGGATTTTTATGTGCCGAATCCCGACAGGCTCCGTGACTGGATTTCAACGCCTAAGGCAAACGGCTATGAATCGCTTCACACAACTGTTATGAGCAGCAGCGGCAAATGGGTCGAAGTTCAGATCAGGACACAACGCATGAATGAAATAGCTGAAAAAGGGTATGCAGCACATTGGAAATATAAAGAGTCAGCCCAGGAAAATGCACTTGACGAGTGGATCAGCCGCATCAGGGAAATACTTGAAAGTCCCGAAAGCAATGCGCTTGATTTTATTGATGATTTTAAGCTCAATCTGTTTGCAGATGAAATATTTGTATTCACACCCAAAGGTGAATTAAAAACCCTGCCAGTTAACAGTACTGCACTGGATTTTGCATTTGAAATACATTCCGACATCGGATGCAAATGTATTGGCGCTAAAGTAAACCACAAACTTGTTCCACTGAGTTATAAGCTGAACAGCGGTGACCAGGTGGAAATTCTTACTGCAACCAAACAGCATCCCAAGGAAGACTGGCTGGGCTATGTGGTAACTGCAAAAGCAAAATCAAAAATCAAGACTGCACTGAAAGAAGAAAAAAGAATTTTGGCTGAAGAAGGAAAAGAGATTTTTTCCCGGAAGCTGAAAAATCTTAAAATCTCAAATGAACAGGTAGTCATGAACGATCTGCTTTTATATTACAAGGTTTCCTCACCAATTGACTTTTACTACCAGATTGCCAGGGAAATTATTGACCTGAAAGAATTAAAAGATTTTCTTACAGATAAAGATAAGTTCAAACCCAAATTTGTTCCCAAGCCTGAACAGCAATCATTTGATCAGCTGGTGAAAAACGTACGGGGTTCTTCTGACATGCTTGTCATCGGAGAAAACCTTGACAAGATTGATTATATATTATCACCCTGCTGCACGCCCATTCCGGGTGATGATGTTTTTGGTTTTATTACTGTGAGTGAAGGAATCAAAATTCACCGGACCAATTGTCCCAATGCAATCCAGCTGATGTCCAATTATGCATACCGGATTGTTAAAGCACGTTGGACAGGGCAAAAGGAAATTGCCTTCCTGGCAGGTATTAAGATCAATGGTGTTGATGAGGTAGGAGTTGTGAATAATATTACCAAGGTAATTTCCAATGAGCTGAAAGTGAATATCCGGTCTATCAGCATTGATAGCAATGACGGCGTTTTTGAAGGTACGATCATGTTGTATGTTCATGATACAGACCACCTGAAGAAGCTGATGCAAAAGCTTGGAAAAGTCAGCGGTATCCTAAGCGTCAGCAGGATCGATACCAACTGAAAGATTCCTCCTGTTTGGTTACACTAAAATTCAATAATGCCTTCCAGGAATTTTACAGCCTTTCCGCTGATCAATACCCTGTTTCCGTTCAAAGAGCAGATAAACATTCCAGTTCGTGAGGAAAGCTGTGCAGCGGTGAAAATGGTTTTATTCAGACGTGGGGCCCAGTAAACCGGTAAAGTTGTATGTGCCGAACCTGTGGCTGGATCCTCATTTACTCCGCTTTGGGGATAAAAGCAACGGGACACAAAATCAACCATGGTTCCTTTTGCAGTAACGATAAGTCCCCTTGATGGCATTTGATTTATCAATGAAAAATCAGGTCTGAGTCTGATTAGCTTTTCTTCTGATTCAATGACAGCAAGGAAATCCCATTTGCCTTTGTAAAAATCCAGAACCGGTGTATCCAATGCCTGTACTGCAAGCGCCCTGTATTCAGTTGTCTCAACCAGCTCATCAACAGGAAAATTCAATGTAAGCAAATCTTCATCCCTGCTGACAAACAGATTACCGCTTTTGGAAATGAATTTTATTTCGGGGTTCGTATAGCCCAGCTCGTTAAATAAAACGAAAGCTGATGCAAGCGTTGCATGACCACATAAATCAACTTCAGTTGTGGGAGTAAACCACCGTATATTAATACCGTCATTTCCCGGAACAAAAAACGCAGTTTCGGAAAGGTTATTCTCAGCGGCAATTTTCAGGAGCAGGTTGTCTGGCAGCCACTCATACAGCGGACAGACAGCGGCGGGATTGCCGCCAAACAGCGTTTCAGTGAAAGCATCTATTTTGAAAATTTTGATCTGCACGGGTCCGTTTTTTTCTTACAACAGTGAATTAATTAAACAATGTTCACCCACCGGCTGCTTTTCTCAATTGTTCAACATACTTTGCATCTCCTTTAAAGCCCATCGATACAGCGGTCTGAACATCCTGATAAGCCTCAGGATATCTTTTTAAATTATAGTAGGCTGTTGACCTCCTGTAATATGCCTCAGCATGGTCACGTCTGATCGACAACGCCCTGTTAAAATCAGTCAGTGCATCATCAAACTTTCCAGACTGTGTTAATGCTACCCCCCTGTTGACATAGGCATTAAGATCAGAAGGATCAATACTCATAACGGTGGTAAAATCCGCAATTGCCTTATCCAGCTGACCGGTTTGCGCGAATGCAATTCCCCTGTTCTGCAAGGCTTCCAGGTACTTTGGTTTCAGTTCAATCGCTTTGTTGAAATCCTGAATGGCAAGATCAAACTTTCCTTTCATGCAATATACGATACCCCTGTTTGAATATGCGTTTTCATAGGTAGGATCGTATAAAATTGATTTGTTGAAATTTTCCAGTGCGACATCAAGCTGACCCATTTCCTTACCATAAACATTCCCTTTATTATTCAACGCTACGGAAACCTTGGGAAACTGTTCGAGTACATTATCCCAAAGCGTAAGGCTGTCTCTCCAGACAAAGCATCTTTGATAAGTACTAGCTGCAAGGTAAACAGCATAACAACCAATCGCAATATACGCTGGTACTTTGAGATTTTTTTTTCTTTCGATCAATTCCTGAACGCCAACACCAATCAGATAAAAAAATGCAACAGACGGAAGGTAACTGTATCGTTCACTCATGATTGTGGGTCCGACAGGCAGAAGCTGAAGAACCAGAAAAATACAGGCTACAAAAAATCCTGAGGCAAAGAAAACAGAACGTGTTTTTTTCATTGACCTAATTATAAGGAACAACAGCGCAGCAACCACAACCGGTGCCAGGTAATAGTAAAAAGGCAAAGATCCGGCTTCCTTTATGGGATAAGGATAAAATGAACTCAGGTTAAACGGCACCAACAATTTGGTCGTATAGGCAAGCAAATTAAAACAGGCAAAAAGGATCCGGTCAAACAGCGTAAATACAGTGTCGTGCGAAATAGTATCGGTGCTTTCCGCAGCTGTGATCGAAACAATTCCCATGATGATGGCAATCATGAAAAAAGGTGCTTTTTCCCAAACCAGTTTCATGGAAAATTTCCTGGCCCTGAAATAATCAATCAATATCAGGACAGGAGGTAATGAAGAGGCCATTGCTTTGGAAAAAATAGAAAGGATGAACATGGCAACAGCAAGAAAATAGAATTTCATTTTTTCCTTTTCATCCACATACTTCAGATAGAAGATCATAGACAGCAGGAAGAAAATTGCATACAGCATATCCTTTCTTTCGGCTGCCCAGGCCACTGACTCTACGTGCAGCGGGTGTACTCCAAATAGCAATGAAGCAATTATTGCGATTAAACCATTTCCTGTAAGCGCAAAAATAAACCAGCAAACCAGCCCGGTTGCAATGGTATGCATGACCATACTGACAGCATGATAACCGGCCGGATCCAGTTTAAAAAAATGATATTCAACAGCGTATGAGAATATATGCAACGGCTGATAATTACCAAAATAGAATTCTGAAAAAATCCGCTTCACATGAAGCCAGTCCAGCTGCCTGATCAATGGATTCTCGATGATATAAGTCGGATCATCCCAATTGGTCAGCTTATTAGACAATATCGGCAAAAATACAATACACGTAACTGCAAGAACAGCAGCCAGCGGAAGCCAAAGCGTGAACTTTTTCCTGACAAGCTGCTTTTTGGATTCGCCGGGAACATTTCTGGCAGCCTGCTGTTTTTTAACGGGTTGTTTGGAATATTTGACCATCAGTTGGTGTGCTGGCAAAACTTGGATTAATCAATTGCCTGAATTAATGCCAGTTTTCTTTATTGATTTTTTTGAACTTATTTTCTTTTTCAACTTCATATCTGGCTTATCTTTCCATTGCCATAAATGTAAACAGGCATAGGTTCTGTAAGGACTCCACCTGCCGGATATGCTGATTATTTCTTCCCTGAATTTTTTCTTATCGGATTTGTCGAGCTTATAAAGTTTCTCCATGGCGTTCTGGATTCCCAGGTCATCTGCCGAAAAAACATCTTCATGGGCCAGGGTAAACATAAGGATCATTTCTGCTGTCCATTTCCCGACACCTTTGATGGTGGTCAGGTAATTAATAATTTCTTCTGAATTCATTTTTTTCAGCTTGCCGGCATCCATACCCTTTTCAACTGCAAACCTGGCAACATTATGCATATACGTTACTTTTGAGTTGGAAAGTCCAATGGAACGAAGCTGCTCATGTGTTAAAGACAGTATGTGCGTTGCTGTCGGATTTTTTGTCCCGACCAGCTTAATAAACCTGTCATAAATAACAGCAGCTACCTTTGTTGAAAGCTGTTGTGACATGATGCAGGAACATAACTCCAGGCAAATATTTGATCTTTTTTTCAGCTGCTGGGGACCCTGTGAATCAAGCACCTTTTTTAGCTTTTTATCTTTTGATAAATGTATTATATAACTCATTATCAATTAATTGTCAAATTCCGAACACTGCCTTTATAATTTTGCAAGATAAATTAAATTCTCATTTATTCACTTTGGAGATCGATTCGTTCCGCAACAATCAATTCAATTGAATAACCATCTTAAATATATTTCGTTTAGGTGATGACAGTCATTTTGAAGATAGTAACTTTACAATTAAATAATTGAATATGGAAGCAACTACCAGAAAATCCCTGAGAGGCGGAGAATTTCTGATCAAACCGTCAGGTCCGGAGGATACTTTTATTCCGGAAGAGTTTTCAGAGGAGCAATTGATGATGGCATCCATGGGAAACGATTTCCTGGACAAGGAAGTTATGCCAATTCTGGACAGGATTGATGCACAGGAGGAAGGCCTGATGGTTAAATTGTTAAACAAGGCAGGAGAGCTTGGTTTGTTGGGCATATCGGTACCTGAAGCATATGGTGGATTTGGAAAAGATTTTATGACCAGCATTCTAATGACAGAAGTACTCGGTGCCGGTCACTCATTTGCAGTTGCCATTGCCGCCCATACCGGAATTGGGACGCTTCCCATTTTATACTTTGGTACTGATGCGCAAAAGGAAAAATACCTTCCGTTGCTCTCGAGCGGAAAATGGAAAGCATCTTATTGTCTCACTGAGCCCGGATCCGGCTCTGATGCGCTTGCAGCGAAAACAAAAGCTGTTTTATCGCCTGATGGAAAAAACTATATTCTTAACGGACAGAAAATGTGGATTACCAACGCCGGTTTTGCTGATCTTTTTATTGTTTTTGCCCAGGTTGACGGAGATAAGTTTACAGGATTCATTGTTGAGCGGGGTTTTCCTGGTGTCAGTCTTGGAGAAGAAGAGCATAAAATGGGAATTAAAGGATCATCCACCAGGCAGGTCTTTTTCAGCGATTGTAAGGTACCGGCAGAGAACCTGCTGGGCGAGTTGGGTAAAGGTCACCTGATTGCATTTAATATCCTCAATATTGGCAGGGCCAAGCTTGCAGCAGCTGCGCTGGGTGGCTGTAAACGTGCATCCACCCTGTCAATCCGTTATGCAAATACTAGAGAACAATTCAAATTACAAATTTCAAAGTTCGGGGCAATCAAACACAAGCTGGCTGAACAGGCAATAAGGATTTATGCTTGTGAGTCAGCGCTGTACAGGGTCAGTATGCTCATCGATGACAAGGAAAAAGAACTGCTCAGGGAAGGGAAGGACCAGGCGGAGGCTTTGATGGGTGCTGCTGAAGAATATGCCGCAGAATGTGCCATGTTAAAAGTTTTTGGTTCTGAAGTTCTTGATTTTATTGTGGATGAAGGTGTGCAGATTTACGGAGGATATGGCTTTTCATCCGACTTTCCAATGGACAGGTCATACAGGGATTCAAGGATAAACAGGATCTTTGAAGGCACCAATGAAATCAACCGGTTGCTTACGCTTGATATGCTTTTGAAACGTGCCATGAAAGGCGAACTCGATTTAATGAGTCCTGCAACAGCTGTGCAGAAAGAACTGTTGGGCATTCCTGAATTTGGTAACGGTGAATCCAGCTTATTTGAAGGCCTTCATAAAACCATTGCAAATTTCAAAAAAGCAATCCTGATGGTAGCAGGAGCTGCTGTTCAAAAATTTATGATGCAGTTGTCGAAAGAACAGGAAATTATTATGAATATTGCAGATATGATGATTGACACTTTTGTTTGTGAATCCATCCTGTTGCGTACCCAAAAACTTGCCGGAATAAAAGGAGAATCTGAATGCTCCGGACAGATAGAAATGACGAAGGTTTTTATCCATACTGCCAGTGACAGAATCAGCTTGTCAGGTAAAACAGCTATTAATTCCTTTGCTGACGGAGATGAAATGCGCATGCTGTTGCTGGGACTTAAAAGGTTTACTAAATCAGCACCGGTCAATACAAAGGATGCCAGACGGAACATTGCTAAAATGTTAATCACTGCTGATAAATACTGCTTTTAATTTCAACCATTGAATAATTGAAAATTATTAAGAAAGCAGGTGTGGTTATTTTAACCCTACTGCTTATTATCGTTTGCATCTGGCATAAAGTCATTTTTTACGGTTTCTCTCAGCTTAAAGGTCAATGGCACATTGTATATGCTGCACGTCCTGTAGAGGAAATTCTGAATGATCCGGCTGCACCACCGGGCTGGAAAGAAAAATTAATCCTTATTGATAAGATCAAGTCGTTTGCAGTTGATTCATTAGGGCTGTTACCATCTGAAAGTTACAGCACGATTTATGATCAGCAAAACAAACCGGCATTATGGGTTCTGACTGCCAGCTTACCTTACAGTCTTGAAGCAAAAACCTGGTGGTTTCCGATCGTGGGTACCGTTTCATACAAAGGATATTTCAATAAGAAAAAGGGAGAAAAAGAACGGGAATCGTTAATCAAAACTGGTTATGACACCGATTTATCACCTGTTGCCGGATGGAGCACCCTGGGCTGGTTCAGGGATCCGATATTGTCAAACATGCTGAAAAAAAATGAAGGTGTGCTTGCTGAAATTATTATCCATGAAATATTGCACGGTACCATTTATCTTGAAAGCGGTGTGGATTTTAATGAAAATCTGGCGACTTTTATTGGAGAAGAAGGTGCAGTTTCGTTTTTGAAATCGTATTTTGGAGATTCCTCAGTTCAAATGATAAATTATATTCATTATAAAAATGATGAATTTCTTTACGGCAATTATATGCTGAATGCGCAGCATAACCTTGACAGTCTTTATAAATCCTGGAATTCAGGAATGCACGAATCACAGAAAAAAGCCGAAAAATCAAGATTTATTTCCGGAATTATGCAGGGGATTGATTCACTTCCTTTATTTAATAAAGAAAAATACCAATTTAATTTTAATGAAGACAGCTTACCAAACAACACTTTTTTTATGAGCAATAATCGATACCGAAAGGACCAGAAAAAGCTTCAAGAGTTTGTTTCAGAAAGATTCAAAGGAGATCTGAAGTCCTTCATTGGTTATTTGAAAAAGACTGAAGAAGATGTTGTTTTTTCAGATCTGACAGATTAAAACATGGCAGTGTGCATTTACCACCTTACACCGACTGTCATCACAAAACGGCTATCGGACGTTTTGGTAACCACCCCGGGAACCTCTTCAGCGCTCAGGCCATATGGTCTGTAAAATTCTGTTGACTGGGCAAGAGCATAAGCAAAATCAATAAACGCCACTTTCCCTCGGATTCCAAAACCTCCGGTATAATTCCATTGATGCTGATCTTCTGACTTATCATTCAGGCCATCCTGAAATGGAGTGCCATAATACGCACAACCGAGCCGAAAACTGAAAATATCATACCTGTACTCCCCTCCAACCCGGTAATTTGATGCTGTACCGTATTTCCTTCCGATATTCTTATTTTCATCATTAAAGCCGTAATCTCTTGAATCAAGGTGCGCCATGGAATAATCCATGTATTCATAATCCGCGCTGATCAGGGCATAATTACCAATTATGAACGCAATGCTTCCGATTGCCTTCAATGGGGTGGCAAGGCTGTATTCATATGCACCCATCAATACATCTGAAGGCAGTACATTACTCTTATAATATCCGACAAGCTGGGTTGAATAATTATCCGTTAAACTATACCAGGTTGGTGTGTGAAATGCAGCCCCTATTCTCATCCAGTCAGCAGGCTTGTAAACAAGTCCAATCTTAAAATTAAAGCCTGTTCCAACCGTACTCAGGTATTCATCCAGTGTGAATGAGTTAAAATCCATGCCTCCAATGGAATCCGTCGAATTCTTTATGTCGATTTCTTCATATCTGGAATCTTCAATATACCTGATTGTGGTGAAACCAAATGTTCCGCCAAAGAATAATTTATCGCCATAGTTGGCACCACCGCTTATTCCCCACTCACCCATGGACCCCCTTGTGCGGGTTGTCTTGCGCTGAAGTTCACCGGCATGGGGTAAAGCAGAATAATATTGATTTCCATTTATTGAATCAATCAGATAAATGTTAAAGGCCTGTCCGGTTTCAAAGCTTGCATCATTCATAATAGTGGAAGGATCATAAAATGCAGCCTCCTGTAAATATGCATCAAGCAGTGAATTGTCATTGTTTATACCTTCATAAGATACCCTGTTACTGAAATTATTTATCCTGTTATAACCGATACCAAAATTCACATTTTTCCAGCCATAATCATTTTTCAGCCTGTGTGTAAACACTGCTCCGAAATTACTAAACCCGAAATTAAAACGGCCGTCGACAGTAGTTGTGTTAAGGTAATCCGAATTGGATGATCGATAATTGAATAAAGGACTTACAGAAAACTCATTCTTTCGATAAAGTCCAATTCCACCCGGATTTTGAGATAATACTGAAAAGTCCGCTCCAAGTGCTCCAAATGCGCCTCCCATCGCCATGGACCTTGCTGTGGTTCCAAAAGTTGACTTACTGAACCGAAGCGCATCAAGGTCTGTTTGTGCGAAACAAGTCAACCCTGTCAAAAAAAAGCATGCTGAAAACAGCATGCCTTTATTCCTATTATTCATTGTCGTGAAGATTAAAAAGAAATTGTGAAACCTAAAAACCAACTTTCATTATCTCCGTCCACCCTGCTTCACCCCACCTGATGGCGCGGACTGTTGTCTGCCACCACCAGAGCTTCCTGTATTGTTCTGTTGCGGAGCCTGATAACTTTTATTTTCAGAGCCATGTAGCTTCTCCGTGCGACGCGTTGGCTGATCGTAACTGCTTTCTGATTTTTGTGTTTTTGATTTGCCACGCTGACTTTTTTCAGTACCGGAAGCGTTTTGTTTTACAGGTGGCGTGTAATAGTTGTCTCCATCTTCCTGTTTCACCTGCTCAGGGTTATAACTGTTATTTTTAACAGTTTCTTTTGATGGTTTAACACCGCCTGTATTATTCCCGTTTGCATTTTTTCCGTCATTCTCATGGCGCACCTGGTTATTACTTCCGGCAGCTTTCACACCACCGGTATTACCCTGATTTGATGTTCCGTTTTTTGTTACAGGCTGCTTCACATTCCCTCCATTTTTCACTTCGTTAAATGCATTTCCTTTGGCAGGAACTGATGTATTACGAACGGTCCCGGTGCCTGTGGTAATAGCTTTAGCCGTTCTTTCTGCACGGATATTGTTTTCATACAACTGCGCGATTGGCTTGGTTCCGTTCCGGGTATTTTTTCCTGATGATCCTCTCGGGCCATAATAATAATGCGTATTGAAGTCGTAAGAATTGTAATAGTAGGGATTGTTATAGCAACCGCCATAAAGGCCATTATAATATCCCTGGTAGTAACCGTTCCAATAACCATTATAATATCCGGCGTTGCAGGTGTAATATGGGTAGGGATATGGCTGATAACCCCAATAGCTGTAATAAGGGTGACCGCTGTAATAATAACCTGGCCCCCACCAGTTATATCCCATGTAAATACTTACTCCCCATGAGTAAGGATTGTAATCATACCAATAACTGTTTGTGTAATAATTATCATAATATCCCCATCCGCCCGGATAATGAAATCTTCTGATCCTTGCTGTGTAAGCATAATCATAATAATCATCCTCGTCATAGTAGTTATTGGTTATGTAAGTGTTTCCGTCTTTGTTCTCCGATGTGGTTGTCTCCGCGTTCTGATTGTCATCGCCGGAATAATCAAATCTCGATTCACCTGACTGATTTCCTGAATTGTCAGCCTGGTTTTGGTCTGCGTACTGATCCGAGGAAGAGGATCCATTGTTATTATTTCCTGTTGTGGAATTTGATGGTTGATCAGAAGTATAATCACCAGGATCAGTCTTGGATGAATAATAAACGTCATCACCTGTTGAATTTGCTGATTGGTAGGAAGGATGACAACCTGCTGCCAAAATTGCCAGTGCAATTGCAAAACCTGATATTGATTTCATGTGAGAGCCTTTATTTTATGATGATACTAAAACGTACTAGTTTAAACGAATTTTGTTTTTATAAGTTTTGTTTCTCTAAATTTGCCTGCTTTGAAGGATTCAAACTCCATACCAAACAGGGTGAAACCACTTGGAGAACAATTTTATTCATCAAAAGTTCACTTACAAACCGACCTTCAAAGGTAGCTTATGGCCAAAGAAATAACAAGCAGGGAAGAAAATTATGCTGAATGGTATCAACAACTGGTAATTAAAGCCGATTTGGCCGAAAATTCAGCAGTCAGGGGCTGCATGGTGATAAAACCTTATGGTTATGCCATTTGGGAAAAGATGCAGCAGGCACTTGATAAAATGTTCAAAGACACAGGTCATAGCAATGCCTATTTTCCTTTGTTTATTCCCAAATCTTTCTTTAGCAAGGAAGCCGCCCATATTGAAGGTTTTGCGAAGGAATGCGCAGTAGTGACGCACTACAGGCTGAAAAATTCAACTGATGGAAAGGGTATTGTTGTTGATGAAAGTGCCCGTCTTGAAGAAGAACTCATCATTCGTCCCACTTCTGAAACTATTATCTGGAATACTTATAAAAACTGGATTCAGTCATACCGGGACCTCCCTATTCTGGTTAACCAGTGGGCAAATGTTGTTCGCTGGGAAATGAGAACAAGGCTGTTTTTGAGAACATCGGAGTTTTTGTGGCAGGAAGGACATACTGCGCATGCCACAGCGGAAGAAGCCGTTGAAGAAACAGACAGGATGCTGGAAGTGTATGCAAACTTTGCTGAAAAATGGATGGGTTTGCCGGTAGTAAAAGGTATAAAAACACCCAATGAGCGATTTGCAGGTGCCGTTGAAACGTACTGTATAGAAGCATTGATGCAGGATGGAAAAGCACTACAGGCAGGCACCTCTCATTTTCTCGGGCAGAATTTTGCCAGGGCATTTGATGTTAAATTCACAAATAAATCAGGAGTTCAGGATTTGGTATGGGCTACTTCCTGGGGGGTATCAACCAGGCTGATCGGTGCACTGATCATGGCGCATTCGGATGACGAAGGGCTGATACTTCCTCCGAAACTCGCCCCCATACAGGTCGTAATTGTTCCGATTTATAAAAATGAAGAGCAACTGGATGCGATTTCAGCCTATGCATTAAAAATTAAACAGGCTTTGGAGTCCAGAAATATCTCCGTAAAGTACGACAACAGGGATACGCATAAACCAGGATTCAAATTCGCTGAATATGAGTTGAAAGGAGTGCCTGTACGCATTGCCATCGGTCCAAGAGATCTTGAAGCGCAAACAGTGGAAGTTGCAAGACGCGATACAAAAGAAAAAAGTTCTTATCAATTTGTGGACATCGAAATAAAAATCGAAAACCTGCTGGTGCAGATACAGGATAACATTTATAAAAAGGCGCTTTCATTCAGGAATAACTCAGAGCACAGGGCAGATACATTTGAAGAGTTTAAAAAAATACTTGATGAGAAGGGCGGTTTCATTTATGCTCACTGGGACGGAACTGCGGAGACAGAGCAAAAAATAAAAGACTTAACGAAAGCTACCATCAGGTGTATTCCATTAAATAACAAAAAGGAAAACGGTAATTGCATCCTTACAGGCAAGCCATCCGACCAGCGGGTTATTTTCGCGCGGGCCTATTAAATCATCAGCATGGATAGTCCTTTTCAAACAAATCCGCTAATAATTAAAGTCATGGAAGAAAAGGCAATCATGCATCTTGACATCCTTGACAAAAGCAAAATTGCTTTTCAGCGTATTAAAAACCTGCTCCAACAGACCCAGCACGATATCAAGGGTTCCCTGACCAAAAAAGACAAGCGCCTTGTAATTGAATATATTGCCAGAGGCTCCTATGAAGCTGAATTCAACATTGCTTCTGATACGATCATTTTTATCCTTCATACCAATGTGTATATTTTCGATCAGGATCACAGTCTGTGGAAAAGATCTTATCTGCGGAACGAACCGCTGAATGCACATTGCGGTATGATTTCGGTTTATAATTTTCTTTCCGATTCATTTACTTTCAACAGGCCTAACGATATAGGATATTTGATTGCAAGGATTTTTATAAATAAAAACAATCATTGTTATGTTGAAGGCAAAAGACAACTTGGATTTCTGTACAATGATTTTGAAAATGCAGATGTAACAGATGAAAAGCTGAAGGCAATTATAGATTCAACCATTCTTTATTGCCTGGATTTTGACATGTACATTCCACCCTTTGATGCTGTAAACCAGATATCTGTTCAGGAAGTGATCAATGCAAGCTTATCTTCAACTGTTGTTACGGGTAAGCGGCTTGGATTTCGTTTTCGGGCCGACAGTGACAGTATCGACTGATTTAACACAAATAAATCTCTATTTTTGCGTAAGAACGCCACATTATGAAATTTGACAGATCATGGACCTTAAAGGAAATTGCTGAGATAGTTGGTGCTAAAATTATCGGGGATGAGAAAATGCCCGTATCCGGCATCAATGAAATTCACAAAGTTGAAAAAGGAGACATTACTTTTGTAGATCATCCAAAGTATTATGACAAAGCACTTCACTCTGCGGCGACTTTTGTCATCATCAATAAGGAAACCGATGCTCCTCCGGGAAAAGGGCTGCTGTTCTCAGATGATCCATTCAGGGACTATGTCAGACTTGTAAAACATTTCAGACCATTTTTACCGGCAACAAAGCAAATTTGCGAATCAGCAGAAATCGGTAAAGGGACAGTCATACAACCAGGGGCATTTATTGGCAATCATGTAAAAATCGGGGCTTACTGCCTTATTCATGCCAACGTAAGCATTTATGATTATACCGAAATCGGCGATCATGTAGTTATTCACTCCGGAGCAGTGCTGGGTGCCGATGCATTCTATTTTAAGAGACGTCCCGAAGGATATGACAAGATGTTGTCATGCGGTCGGGTTGTAATTCACGATCATGTGGAAATCGGTGCCTGCTGCACCATCGACAAAGGAGTTTCCGGAGATACTGTAATAGGAAAAGGCACCAAGCTTGACAATCATGTGCATGTCGGTCACGACACTGTAATCGGGGCTAACTGCCTGTTTGCCGCTCAGGTTGGAATAGCCGGTGTTGTAACCATTGAAGACAACGTTATTCTTTGGGGGCAGGTTGGCGTTCAGAAAGATCTAACGATCGGGGCCGGAGCTATTGTACTTGGTCAGTCGGGTATTGGAAAATCACTTGAAGGAAATAAAACATATTTTGGAAGCCCTGTGCGGGATGCAAGGGAAAAAATGAAGGAAATTGCACTCGTTAAACAACTGCCGGAGATTATTGAAAAACTCCGGTAAAATAATTTTATACGCCTTGGAAGTCAGCCGAACACCTTTCCCATGAAAGAGAATGAACTAACTGAAACTGGTTTTTCCGAAAAGGGAAGCCGGCTTGTGCATGAGCTTCAGATAAAAAAGCTTCAACTGCACTGGCTGCTTCAAATCACCAAGGCAATTAATTATGATTTGCCATCACAACAGCTCTTTGAAGTTTATCAGGTCGTACTGAAAGATCACCTGAAGGTTGGAAAGGCGGTTTTATTTTTAAAGGATGCATCCTGGCATAAGACGCTTGAATACGGTTGTGAAATCAATATTGAAAATGATGAACCGGAAAAGCTTTTCTCCCCTGCCAACCTTGAAAACCGGAATTCTTCAATGCAGTTGTTTAAGGATTTTGAAACCATTATTCCTGTTTATCATAATGAGAAACCGCTTGCTTTTGCGCTTGTAGGAGATATTAACAGCGATCAGCATAATCCCAAAGAGCTGATACCATTTATTCATACCATAACCAACATCATTGTTGTTGCCATCGAAAACAAACGGTTGACAAAAGAGAGCATTCAGCAGGCTGCCATGAGCCGTGAACTGGAACTTGCAGCCAAAATGCAGGCCATGTTGTTTCCTCAACATTTACCAAGCAATGAGTTGTTTGAGATGGCCGCAACCTATCTTCCTCATCACCAGGTTGGAGGAGACTATTACGATTATATCCAGCTGAACAACGAAGAAGCGATTGTCTGTATGGCAGATATATCAGGAAAAGGCATATCTGCTGCATTGCTTATGTCTAATTTCCAGGCAAATCTTCATGCCCTTATCAAATTAAGGCTTTCGCTCACTGATCTTATAGCTGAACTGAATGCCTGCGTTAACAAGAGTGCGAAGGGCGAAAAGTTCATCACTTTTTTTATTGCTCATATCAATAACAAGCAGCAGACCATCAGGTATATCAATGCAGGCCATAATCCTCCCCTGCTGATGAAGAATAAAAAATTCACCCTGCTTGAAACCGGCACTACAGGTCTTGGGATGTTTGAAACGCTGCCCTTTATCAACGAAGGCATCATTTCTTTCCCGGATAATGCCATTTTATTTTGCTATACCGATGGCATAACCGACATTGAAGATCCTGAAGGCAATCTGTTTGGAATTGATAAAATACAGGATATCCTGATCAATCATGGTGATGTATTTACCATGTCCGATCTTCACATGATTTTCATTGATGCTTTCCATAAATTCAAAGGGCCCCATGGCTTTCCTGATGACATCACGATGCTCAGCTGCAAATCAATCAGGGCTTGAATTTCCGGCAACTGTTTTTCGAGAAGAATGATACATGTCAAGCGCGGTCAGTGCAGCAATAAATCCCCAAAACGGAACCGAAGCCTTATCTGTATCCAGGAAATCATTCAGTAAGCCGTGCACCCAGTAAGTGATCAGCCCCAGCAGTAATCCAATGCCAAGGGTTTTAACGGTCCGGTCGGTTGTGTTCCTGATCATGTCTGAAGATTTCAGTATCACCATCAGAGAAACAAGAAAAATTGCAAGAAAACCAAATAAGCCCTGCTCCGCGAGCGGACCTATGTATTCGCTGTGGGCATTACCCCTGTCACCGGCATTGGTACTGATGATGGTTTTTTCATTTGATTGCTGATAGGGCGCATACTTAAACTGATATGTTCCAGGCCCCCATCCTGCCAGTGGTTTATCCATAAACATCCTCCATGCAGAACTCCAACGGTTTATCCGTTCAACATTGGAAGCATCCGTTGAAATATTCGAAATTGACTGGAGGTGGGCACTGTATTCCGTTGAACTCTGCTTTCGGTTTGATTCAAGCTTGATCATAATCCGTGTCCAGCTGAATGCAAGTACTATTAAGCATGCAAGGATGCCGGTCACTACAATCTTATAATTTATTTTCAATAAAAACACAAGAAAAGCCAGGAATGCAATTAAGATACCAACCCAGGCTGCGCGTGTGTACGACAACACGATTGCCATCACCAGGGTAAGTGATGCTATGATTGAAAAAAGCCTGAATAAAATACTTTTTCCGGGTAAAAAACAAAAGCTGAGCAATACGGGCAGAAACAAGGCAAGGACTGCTGCATAAGCTGTATGATCATTGTAAAAAGGAGTCATGGCCACATGCGCAGCTTTTTCAGTAAATCCTGCCGCAGCATGTCTTAACGTTGTATAAACAATTACCACCAACAATGGTATTGTATATGACCATATGAAAACGGAGATGTTTTTAATGTTAACAAAAAGCTTCGTAGCCAGAAAATAAAATGCAACTACAAACCAGATCCTGGCCAGCGAATATTTCAGCGATACAATAAACATGGTGCTGGTAGCCGTTGTGAAAAGGAACCAGAAAAGATGGAACAAAATCAACAGGCTTACCGGATAACTCACTATCCGCCGGTCAAAACCTCCTTCATGTAAAATCTTTATGAAAGTGATCAGCATGAGACCAAATATCAGCGGTTCACCGGGAAGACTGATACCAAAACCCAGCGGTGTTTGCTCGAAGTTAATGGAAAGCGGAGTGAGAAAAACAGTAAGAAAAATCAGCTGGTCAAGTCTGAATAAAGCAAGGAAAACAACCAGCAATGCAGCAGGTGTCAGTAAAATCCAATCAAAGCCTTCTCTGATAAGCAGTAATGAGACAACAGCAAAAAAAATGGCTGACCCATATACGATACGAATGTGATTTAAAGAAAACAACAGGAATAATGTTTAATATTATTCAGCAAGTGCAGGGGCGATGTCCTTTTTATATTTCTCAATACCGAAGATAACAAGCAGGCTGAATACTGTTACAGAAAAAGTAAACAGCAATATTATTACCGATCTTTTTGGCGCTGATTTTTTTTCAGCGGGCAGCGGTCGCGTTACAACATTACAATAAGTGAGCTCCTTATTCAAGTCACTGATTGCTTTTTCGTAGTCAGTTTTCAGGAGGTTGATTGCTGTACGTGCGCCGTCCAGGTTTTCAATCAGAGCTGTATAAACACCACCTTTTTCCCTGAGGTTATTTGCTTCACCCTGCATTTTTGTGTTTCCTGAACGACCGCTCAGCATATCCTTATAAAGCGCTTTTGAAAGCTCCTTGCTTTGTGCCTTGAAATCCAGTATTCCGTAACGCATCCGGATCTCTTTCAGTTCCACTTCCATGCTGTCAATCTCACGCTTTTTATCTTCATAAAGCTTCTGATTGATTAAAACAACTTCTGCTGTTTTACTCCTTTGAAGCGCAATAATGTTCTTATCCGCAAATGAAATCAGTGAATCGCAGATAGCAGCGGCAATCATCGGATCAGTATCCCATACTTCAATTTCCACTGATTCATACTGCGTTTTATTGAATTTGATATTGGCATCGTACATATTGAACATCCTTGTAATGGGGTATCCCCGGTTTGTGTCTATATCATAATGCTCGTACAAATTGAATGTTTTTATGATCCTTGCCCTGATGGTTTCGGATGCAAACTGCTGAAGCAGCTGTTCCGTGGGACTTTCAGTAGAATAGACAACCAGGTTGGATGGGTAAACGATGGCTGTCGACCTGAATTTTTCGGGCATAAAAAACGGAAGTGTAAAAACAAAGGATGCCAGCGCGGAAAGAACAAATATGATACCCAGCTGTTTACGCCACCTGATAACTATCTTAATCAGGCCAATGGTATCCAGGTTCAGTGACTTTTCCTCAGTTGGTTTCATTCAGTTTTATTTTCAGGTGCGCAAAAGTATCAAAAAAATTGAAAGTAAGGATTTAAACGCCTTCACCACCACAACATTACCCGAATTCCCATCTGCTCATATCAAACTGGTCAGATCCCTCCATTTTATTATCCTGAGCAGGAAGGCAGCCAATAAAGCCAGGCCGGATGCCATTATAAGCGACCATATCCACATCATGGCAATTTGATCAGCTAAGCTAAAAATCAGCAATACCAGAATAAGAAAAATCAGGAGCCTGATAATAAAGCTCCAGTTGGTATGAAAGCGGAAAGTCCGCCGGGCAATAAACACCTGGGTAATAGCTGTTAATCCTTGTGTAACAAGGCAGGAAGCAGCAGCACCAGTAATTTTATACTTTGGGATAAGGATAAGATTCAGTGTGATATTAAGCAGCATTCCGCCCAATGCTGTATAGTTCAAAGCCTTCAGATTACCTCCAGCGGTAAGCAGGGTGCCAAAAATATAAGATGATGACATGGCAATGAAGCTTGCCATCAGCACGCCCAGGATGGAGGCTGATTCGGAAGCATGCGCATGGTAAAGCAGGTGCATGATATCGCTTGAAAAAGTGAAGGCTCCAACGGTAGCCAGTATTGCAGGAACAATAATCAGTGAAAATGAAAGCCTGGTCAGTTCCTCCACATTTTCCTTCAGCTTTAACATTCTGGAATACATGGGTAACAATAATCCTGCAAAAAGATATGCGATCATGGTCGTTGCATCAAGCAGCCTGTATGCCTGGGCATAGATCCCTGCCTGCAGGGCACCATCGGGCAAAAGTCTCTCTAGCATAACGGCGTCGATCCTGTATGAAAAAGTCATCAGCAGAATCAGGATGGCATACGGATAGCTTTTTTTCAGGATCATAATAAAAAAAGGCCAGTTCCATGAAAGGCTTCTGAAGCCGGTTTTTCGTAATAAAACCAACAAAGAAAAAATAGTTGTAACCAGGTAAGCCAATGTCTGGGACCATACAAACCATTCGATCCTGAATTGGACATCCGCAATATTACTCCAGAGCAGGATGCCACAGATAATAATCATAATGGTTCTGTCCATGACAGAAATCACACTGTCTGTTTTGAACATCTGGAGTCCTGCCAGATTGGACCTGAGGTAGAGTATGAATGAAATAAGAACCTGGTTGAAAAGCATAACGAAAAGAAGCCTGAACTCCGGCATCCTGTAACCAAGCATCCAACCAAACAGGCTGCTGATCATAAAAAAAATGCCCGCCAGCAGGATCCTGATCACAATAATGCCCGACAGGTGTTTGCCGAGCAATTGCTGGTTTTGCGAGATATTTCTGTTGTTGAAATTTGTAATGCCGAAATCAAGCAGAATATTGAACAGGAATGAAAAGTTAAAAAGAGCTGCATACATGCCATAATCTTCAGCCCCGATTGCATTCTGCACTGACCGGTCGATTCCAAATATCCAGAATGGCTTAATAAGCAGGTTCAGCCCGAGTAAAAAAGCGAGATTGGTTACAAATTTTTTCTTCATTGGTGCCCGGACAAAGATAATTTTAAACCACTCAGCATATAAAAAAAGGCTTACTCTTTTTCAGAATAAGCCTCCATTTTTTGATTTAACTGCAATCAATATTCGTCTTCATTAAAAAAGAAATCATCTTTAGTGGGATAATCCGGCCAGATTTCTTCAATATTCTCATATGGTTCTCCTTCGTCTTCCAATTCCTGCAGATTTTCAATAACTTCCAGCGGCGCACCAGAACGAATACCATAGTCAATTAATTCATCTTTGGTAGCCGGCCAGGGAGCATCCTCCAGATGTTGAGCTAATTCAAGTGTCCAATACATGTACTATTTTTTTAGCGTTGCTTTTTACGTAGTTCAATTCACCATGTTTCAAAAGGCGTGCAAAAGTATAAAAATATTAATACAAAAAACAAGCGGAATAAAATTTTACGCCAACCTTTATAATAAAGGCTTCCAGGGCGTTTCCTCAGCGGAAAGCAGGGCGGTGAGCCTCCGGGAAAAAACAAATAAAAAGTCGGACAGCCTGTTGAGATATATTATTACCAGTTCATCCACCTGCTCTTCCCTGGCCAGGTGGATTACGCTCCTTTCAGCCCGCCTGCATACGCAGCGGGTAATGTGGCAAAATGAGACGGACTGGTGCCCGCCGGGCAAAACAAAGGATTTGATTTCAGGGAGAACCGCTGTCATACGGTCAATTTCGGCCTCCAAAAGTGTTATGTCAGGCGCTGAAAGCCCCGGAATTTTCATTTTCAGCTTTTTATCTGCTGCCAGTATCGATCCTATGGTAAACAACCGGTCCTGAATTTTCAACAAAAGGGCCCTGTCAGCATCCTCTATGGGCTGATCACGCAACAGACCTATCCAGGAGTTTAACTCATCCACATTACCGTAGGCTTCGATCCGGATGTGGTCTTTCGGAACCCTGGTACCACCCAAAAGGGAAGTTTCGCCCTTATCGCCTGTCTTCGTATAGATTTTCACCTTCTCTGTTGTTGATAACTATATTATTCTTTGTATTCAAATGCAGTCTTCCTGATGTTGTCATTTTTGTTGTCTGATTCTACCAGACCATCCTTCAGACGAACGATCCGGTGCGCATGCATGGCAATTTCCTCCTCGTGAGTCACTACGATTATCGTATTTCCCTTACTATGAATTTCATTAAAAAGGGCCATAATCTCTTCTGATGTTTTTGAATCGAGATTACCGGTAGGCTCATCGGCGAGAATGATGGAGGGGTTATTGACAAGGGCCCTTGCTACGGCCACACGCTGACGCTGGCCGCCGGAAAGCTCGTTTGGCCGGTGCTTAACCCTGTCACCCAATCCAACATCCTCAAGCGCCTTAAAAGCCCGTTCTGTTCTTTCAGCCTTAGAAATGCCTGCATAAACCAGTGGTAAAGCAACATTTTCAAGGGCAGTGGAACGTGGAAGCAGGTTAAAAGTCTGAAAGATAAATCCAATTTCCTTGTTTCTGACTTCAGCCAGTTCATTGTCGGTCATCTGACTTACCTCAGTGCCGTTTAGTATGTATTTACCATTGCTTGGTGTATCAAGACAGCCAATAATATTCATTAATGTTGATTTTCCCGAACCAGACGGGCCCATCATGGCGACATATTCATTTTGAAAAATCTCGGCCGAAATACTCCTCAGTGCGTGAATTGTTTCCGTTCCAATCCGGTATAATCTGGAAATATCTGATAATTTTATGATCGACTTCATTGCTGCGCTAAGTTTTCAAAGATATTATTTTAATACCTGACCGTAAAATGCTGCCGGCTCATGTCTGAATTGAAAAAAACCAGTCCGACCATAAAAAGATCAACTGTTACATAAACTGCAGGATGCTCCCTGATGGTATTCCAGGCCTGCTGCATTCCTTCTGACCAGTTAATATCATCAATGATGAAACAGGAATGCTGGTGCACTTTTCCAATGCAAAGAAAAAAATACTGCAGCACAGCATCTCTTTGATGGTTGCCATCAATAAAAACATAATCCAGGCTGACGAGTCCATTCAGTATGCCTGGAAGCGTCTCTTCAAAATTGCCTGTAACGACCCTGATGTTAGGCAACCCGGCTTTTTGAAAATTCATTTTTGCTAATTCAGCCGTGTTTTCACAACCTTCAAGCGTGGTCATCTGTGCATACGGGGCTGCTGAAGCCTGATACATGGCGCTCATTCCAACTGAAGTGCCAAGTTCAACCATTGTTGCCGGAGATAAAAATTTAACAATCCTGAAAAGCAGCCTGCAATATTTTTTTGATTTGGAAGAATGGGCGGCAATAAAGCTGATTTCTCTTTCGGTAAATTTTTTTCCGCCAAATCCGGCACCATAATCCCTTATCTGAATTTTAGAATGATTCCCCAGCATTTCCAGTCGTATTCTTTCAAGATTTCGGAATGCGTCTTTATCGTCAGGACCATGAATGGCTTTGGTGACCAGGTTGAAAATGAAAGGAGAATGGATATCATGGCTGGTTGAAGCCGAAAAAAAATACCTGATGTATTTTAGGGAAAGTATAAGGCTTTTCATAAAATGGTCAACAAGCCGCTTTACCTGTATATGAAACTTACATCCTGTTTTATATCCGGGTGCAGGCTGAGTGCAACAGGGCAGGTCAGCGCAGTTTTTTCCAGGATTTCCTTCTGTTCGCCCGTGTAATCCACATCGGGAAATTTCATTTCAATCCGTATTTCTGAAACCCGTCTGGGGTTAGATGTCATTAATTTAGTGACTTTCAGGCTGGTGCCATCCATTTCTATTCCATGCTTCCGGCAGGCAATACCCATAACGGTAAGCATGCAGCTTCCAAGCGAGGCGGCAAGCAGGTCGGTAGGAGAAAAGGCTTCTCCCTGCCCCATGTTATCCACAGGTGCATCGGTGATGATTTCCAGACCCGAAGCTACATGTCTGGCCCTGGTTCTTAATTTGCCGGAATAAACAGTTTCTACAGTAGGCATCAATTCCGAATACAGATTGTGTACAAAATTTTACCCATCTTAAATGAAAGGCAAAGTAACGCTATCTTTTTAATCTGGCAACAAACTGCAACAGGAGTTGTTTATAAAAATTGTCAGGAGCAACACCTGTTGTGATCCGCAGTCAGCTTATAATTTATACTTTTACACATCCATTAAACACATGAGTGAAATATCCAAAAAAGTAAAAGAGGTATTTACAAATTACCTGGAACAAAAAAGCCTTCGTAAAACGCCGGAGCGATTTGCTATCCTGGATGAAGTTTATACCATCAACCGTCATTTTGATGTTGAATCGCTGTTCCAGCATATGAAGGACAAAAAATATCACATCAGCAGGGCAACCATTTACAATACTATCGAACACCTGCTGGGCTGTGAGCTTATTACCAAGCATCAGTTCGGGAAAAACCAGGCGCAGTTTGAAAGATCTTATTCTTATAAACAGCACGATCACCTCATTTGCATTGATTGTCAGAAGGTGCTTGAATTCTGCGATCCGAGGATCCAGCAGATCCAGTCCATGATGGGAGAAATATTGAATTTTACAATAACGCACCACTCGCTTAACCTGTTCGGCAAATGCAACAGGTTATCAAAAAAAGGGATCTGCGAATTTTATGACAATAATAAATTACATTTGCAGAAATAAACAGGTCCCGCCTGACCCTGATTAAGATGGGATTTTGGCTGATATTCAGATAAAAAATAAAAACAAATGGAATTCAATTACCAGATAGAAGAGAAAAAGGATTATAATTTGGTTTCGATCAGTGGAAATCTGATAGAAAAGAACCAGGCAAGCAACCTGCTTGAAGAGATCAATGAACTGGTTGAGAAAGATTCAAACAGATTTATCCTGAATATGCAGGATTTTAAGTATATGAACAGCACCGGCCTGACCATTTTACTGAATATTCTCACCAAGGCGCGTAAATCAGGTGGTGAGGCGGTTATCTGCAACGTCCCTGAGCGCATCAAATCCCTGCTCGTAATCACCAAGCTGAACAATGTTTTTTCTGTCGTTGATTCAGAAGCGCTTGCGGCACAGAACCTGAACTGATGACGGTTTGGTTTGCGGATTTTTTTCAGGATATTTTCAATTCAAATTTAATAAAAAACCGGTTTCCGGATAAATATGAAGGTTGATGTATTATTAGGACTGCAGTGGGGAGATGAAGGAAAAGGCAAGGTGGTTGATGTGCTTGCCCCCCAGTATGATGTGATTGCCCGTTTTCAGGGAGGTCCCAATGCAGGTCATACACTTGAATTTGACGGCATCAAGCATGTGCTGCATACCATTCCGTCGGGAATTTTTCATAAGGAAAAGATCAATATCATCGGTAACGGCGTAGTGATTGATCCTGTTATTTTTAAAAAAGAGATTGTTGCACTCAGGAAAATGGGCGTGGATATCAATCAAAATCTGCTGATTTCCAGAAAAGCGCACCTGATCCTACCAACACACCGGATGCTTGATGCTGCATCAGAAACTGTAAAGGGAAAATCAAAGATCGGATCAACACTGAAAGGAATTGGTCCGGCATACATGGATAAAACCGGCAGAAACGGTCTCCGGGTCGGAGACATAGAGAATGCAGACTTTACAGCATATTATCATGCGCTGGTAGAGAAACATAAGAACCTGCTTTCTTTCTATCAATACGATTTTGATCTGTCACAGGTTGAAAAAGAATGGATGGATGGGATTGAAATGATCCGGTCACTCACGCTGACAGACAGTGAATACATCATCAATAAATTCATTGAAGATGGCAAAAGTATCCTGGCTGAAGGCGCACAGGGCTCGTTGCTGGATATTGATTTCGGATCTTATCCATTTGTAACTTCTTCCAACACCATTACAGCCGGAACATGCACCGGTCTGGGCATTGCACCAGCAAGCATCGGTGAAGTTTATGGTATTGTAAAAGCTTACAGCACACGAGTTGGCAGCGGACCTTTCCCAACCGAACAGGAAAATGAAACCGGTGAGCTGTTAAGAAAAAAGGGAAGTGAATTCGGCGCAACCACTGGAAGGCCCAGGCGATGCGGATGGCTTGATTTGCCGGCGCTGAAGTATACCATCATGCTGAACGGCGTAACCCGTCTCATCCTCACCAAACCCGATGTGCTCAATGGCTTTAACACCATTGAGGTTTGCACGCATTACAAGTCGAAAGGAAAAATTACAGAACAGATGCCTTTTGACATTTCAAGAAATCCGGTTACACCGGTATACAAGACCATGCAGGGCTGGCAGTGTGACTTTAACATCATCAGCGATGCTGACAACCTGCCGGACAACATGAAAACATATATTGATTTCATTGAGGACTCACTGCAGGTACCCGTAGTTATTGTTTCTGTTGGCCCCGACCGGAGTCAGACGCTTACCAGGATAACCACAAAGGTATAGCATCAAACTTATGGCAGACCATTTCAAAAGCAGGCTTCATTCCGTCCGGGCATTTTTTTTTGATGTGGATGGTGTGCTTACCGACGGTACGCTGCACGTCTCGGAAAACGGGGACCTGTTGCGGCGCATGCACATCAGGGACGGCTACGCCATGAAACTGGCTGTTGAAAAAGGATACCAGGTGGCCATCATTTCAGGCGGATATTCTGAAGGAGTATCGATCCGGCTTAAGCGACTTGGCATACAGGATGTATATCTGTCAGTCCCCGACAAAAAAAAAATATTCACAGCACTGGCAGACAGATACAAGCTTGTTCCCGAACAGATCTTATATATGGGCGATGACATGCCCGATCTGGAAGTAATCAAAATGGCCGGCGTTCCAGCCTGTCCGGCCGATGCAGTGCATCAAATCAAGTCAACCTGCATTTATGTATCCGCTTTGAAAGGCGGCGAGGGGTGCGTCAGGGATGTTATTGAACAGGTGCTGACCCTTCATGGCAACTGGGAGTGATTTTTCGTATATTTAATCTGTTAGTCAAATGACAGTAAAGGCATTTCTAAAGCTGATCCGTTTCCCGAATCTTTTGCTGATGGCGTTTACGATGTATTGCTGCAGGCATTTCATCATCATACCCATTTTAAAATTTTCAGGAACCGAATCACAGCTCTCCCATCTTAATTTCTTCCTGGCAATGCTTTCTGTTTTGCTGATTGCTGCGGGAGGTTATGTAGTGAATGATTATTATGACGTATTAATTGATGAAGTGAACAAGCCGGATGAAATGATTGTGGGCAAACAACTTTCTGAAGACAAAGCCTACCTGCTTTTTCATTTCTTGTCTTTCTGCGGAATACTGATTGCATTTTATCTCAGCTTTTTTGGCGCTGTCCACCTGATCGGATACATACATCTAATCAGCGCAGTGGTTTTATGGCTTTATGCGGCATACCTGAAAAAAATAATGCTGGTTGGGAATATCCTTATCAGCCTGCTGTGCGCACTTCCGATATTCCTGACAGCCTATTATGACAATCCAGCCTATCATGCCGAACCGATCCTGATACTGATTGCCGGTTATTCAGTTTTTGCTTTCCTTTTAAGCCTGATCCGAGAAATGATCAAAGATCTGGAAGACATCAAAGGTGATCTGGCAGGAAGAAGAAAGACGCTGGCAGTTATGGCCGGGCCAAAAATAACTCGCAACATCATCCTGTTTTTTATTATCCTTACCATGGCGCTTCTGTCCTTTGTTCAGGTGCAGCAGGTCAGGGAAAATGACCTGCGGTCGATGGCTTATGTCCTGTGTCTGATTCAGCTTCCGCTGGCTTTTTTATCCTATAAATTACTTCGAAGCAACAGCCAGCCGGCACTTCATTATTGCAGCACCATTACGAAATTAATAATGCTGGCCGGGGTCCTTTCCATGCCTGTGTTTTATCTTGCATTCCGGTAAACCGATATGATACTGAACAACATGCTTGCCGGGAAAAAAGTCATCCTAGCATCCAAATCACCAAGGCGGCAGCAGCTTTTACAGGAACTGGGGATTCCATTCACGGTGTATTCCAAAGAGGTAGATGAGCGCTTTCCCGCAACTTTAAAACGGCAGGATGCAGCATTGTACCTGGCGAAAAAAAAATCGGATGCTTTCGGTGAATCAGTTGGACCCGATCAGCTCATCATTACGGCAGATACGATTGTCTGCCTTGGCGAACATATCCTGAACAAGCCTGAAAATTATGACGATGCCTGCAGGATGTTACGCATGTTATCAGGCAATAAGCATGAAGTTATAACAGGGGTGTGTATACGAACTTCCGATAAGCAGATTTGCTTTCACGAGATGACGGAAGTATACTTTAAAAAATTATCGGACGAAGAAATCGCTTATTACCTGAAGATGTATCAGCCTTATGATAAAGCGGGCGCCTATGGTGTACAGGAATGGATCGGGCTGATGGGACTGGAACGGATCAATGGCTCTTACCACAATGTAATGGGACTGCCTGTTCAGGCTTTGTATCAAAAACTTACAGAAATAATCAGCGACTGATGCGCAAGGCATATCTGCTTATGCATTTAGCCATCCTGTTATGGGGCTTTACGGGAATTTTTGGTAAAGCCATTACGATGTCTGAAGGGATGATTGTCTGGTACCGCATGCTTATTACCGCGATTTCGCTTGCCCTGCTGTTGCTATACCAAAAGAAGCTTTCGTTGCCGGAGCTAAAAGACCTGCTCCGGATTTCATTTATCGGATTGCTGATCGCTTTACACTGGGTAACATTTTATGCCTCCATCAAGGCCTCCAATGTTTCGGTGGCCCTGTCCTGTTTTTCATCTGTTGCCCTTTTCAGCGCATTTATTGAACCGGTATACCAGCGACGCAAGCCACAGGTTTCCCAGATTCTCATGGGAATTTTTGTTATAGCCGGCATCAGCATTATTTTTTCAGCACAACAACTATTTGCCAAAGGAATCGTGCTTGCACTTATCAGCTCTTTCCTAGCTGCCTGGTTCACGGTGCTCAATAAATCACTGGCAAACCGTTTTGACCCGTCTTATATTACCTTTTATGAAATGCTGACGGGGTTTATTTTTTTATCGGCGATGCTGTTACCTTACTTCCGGTATACCGGGACCAGCTTTGAAATTCCCGATCTGAAGAATGGCATATACCTGTTGCTGTTAAGTTTATTTTGCACCACGCTTGCCTTTACCATTTCCATGGAAGCTTTAAAAAAAGTAGATGCGTTTACGATGAACCTGTCAGTGAACCTGGAGCCTATCTACAGCATCATCCTTGCCATCCTTATTTTTAATGAAGATAAAATGCTCAATGCAGGATTTTATACCGGAACAGCAATTATCCTCAGCGCCGTGGTTTTTCATTCATGGATTGAATTGCGAAACAGAAAAAATGTGGTTTCATAAATCATTTCCATCAGGACTCGTTTGTTAAATCAAGAGGAAATGTTAATAAATCAGGATAAATAAAATTCCATCTCTTTCGCCGCTTCATTATTTTCGTGCAACCATCAATAAGATGCTTAAACCCTTTTATCAGCAAGATACTTTAGAAGCCGGCTGTGATGAAGCCGGCCGGGGCTGTCTTGCCGGTCCTGTATTTGCCGCTGCAGTGATCCTGCCTGTTGGTTTCAGGCATCCGCTTTTGAACGACTCTAAGCAAATGCCTGCAGCTGACCGGGACTTACTCAGGGAAATTATTGAAAAAGAAGCCATATCATGGGCTGTTTCGCAGGTTGATCATACCGTCATTGATTCCATTAATATCCTGAACGCTTCCATTAAAGCCATGCACCAGGCATTGAACGGACTTAAGGTAAAACCCAACCTGTTGCTTATCGATGGTAACCGTTTCAAAAAATACAAGTCCGTCAAACATATATGTGTGGTGCAGGGTGATGGGATCTACATGAGCATTGCAGCAGCATCAGTGCTTGCGAAAACACATCGCGACGAATACATGCTGGGACTTCACAACCAATACCCGCATTATGGCTGGAACACCAATAAGGCCTACGCCACAGCTTTTCACAGGCAGGCGCTGGCGGAACATGGTGAAAGTCCTTACCACCGCAGAAGTTTCAGGCTGCGCCCCGAGCAATACAAGCTTGAGCTCGAATTTTAACGAAGGCTTATTTCGCAGGAAACCGGGTAATGATCTGACAGCTTTACAGGAATTTTTCTGTAATTAAAAGACCTGATTGACTTATCATGCAAAATGTAGTCAATACGGTAGGCAGGAAAAGGACCAATATACGTTTCGCTGAATCCACTGCCACTTTCCCTGAAAGCATCTTTCATATTTTCAGTCAGCACGGCATAGGTATACGCAGCTGGCGGATCATTGAAGTCGCCGCAGAGAATATGTTTGTAGGGGCAACGGATCAGCATGGAATCTATCTGTGCGACTTCCACCGTTCGTTTCCTGTAGGCCCTGCGCATGCGCATGAGTATATTTTTTGACCCTCGCAGCGTCTCATCGTCATCTGCATTTTCCAGGTTCTGGATGAAACGATAATCTTCCTTCCTGAACCGGATTGACTCCAGGTGCGTATTGAATATCCTAAGCGTATCGCCATTTATCAGCACATCAGTGAAAATGCACACATTTCCGTTGCGCCTGCCAAAATATACCACGCCCCTGTGTATAATCGGGTAGGAAGAAAATGTTGCAATGCCCCAGTGTTCAGAGCCCCTTAAGGTAACCGGATATTCCACGTGATAATAGCGGGCCTTGAGAAACTGTTTGAGGGTATCAAGGTTCTGAAGCGGCTTTTTGTCAGAAGAATAAAACTCCTGCAGGCATAATATATCCGGTGCTTCACTGGAGAACAGGGAGAATATCTTTTGTTTTGTTTCACCGCTGCTTGTCCAGTTATACAAATCAAAAAGCCTTACGTTGTATGACATCACTTTGACAGCTAATGAATCGGCTTCTTTTTTTTCATTTCCGATCATTCCAAGCTGAAAAACACACTGGACGGTTTGCAATCCGGTCACAAAAGGGATAAATGGGAATATGAAGGCTTTTTTCCTTTTGATCAGACATACAACAAGCAGGAGAAAATTCAGGGGATATACGTACTGAAATACCAGTCCGAACAAAGCCATCCACCAGCAATCAAGCGGGTTGATAAAGGAAGCGGCAACACAGCATGCACAGACCAGGGAGATAATGACGGTAAATAACAGAAAGCCTGATGATATGATCGAAAATCTTTTGCCTGCATCAGTCATTTTTCCCGGTCATTAATTTCCAGTTATTTACGCGCTTCAGTTGTTTTTGTTTTTACTGGCATTAAATAAAATTTCCTTTTCTTCCTTCGACAGGCTGTCGTAACCGCTCTGGCTAATTTTATCAAGGATGGTGTCAATCTGTTCCTCCCTGGATTTAACTTCGTTCCTGTATTCGAAATCACTAACGGAACGCTTATACGATACTTTCATCCGTGAAGCCGATTTCCCTGTAAAAACAAACAGGTCTGCAATTTTATTAAACCATGCTGCAAGGTCGCGACCGCGCCTGAGCTGTCTGATGTAAACGAATCCGAACAGCGCCCCTCCCAGATGTGCAAACTCTCCACCTGCATTGCCAAGCGGAATGCTGATTGCATAAAGCACAATAGAGAATATGGCAACATATTTTAAACGGACAGGGCCAATAAACAGCAAATGAACTTCATATTCAGGCAGCAATGTAGCCATGGCGGTAAGCACAGCCAGCACACCTGCCGAAGCACCGATAAGGCTTGAATAGACCACCACTCCCTTAAAAACCGGAAAAAAGTTATAAGCAAGAATATAGAACAGGGCACCACTCAGTGCGCCAAGAAAAAAAGTGCTGACCAGCTTTTTGCCACCGAGATATTCAATAAACAGGGTGCCGGTCCAGAATAAAACGAGCATGTTGAAAAAGATGTGGAGGAAATCAACATGAACAAACATGTAAGTCAGGATGGACCATGGCTGCATCAGCAGTCTGTAGGTACTGGATGGAACCGACAGGTGATCGATCAGGTCGATAAGCCAGGCATCATCGGCCTGAAAAAGAAACATAAACAAACGGGCAATATTAATTGCCAGAAAAACAGCAATGTTCACGAGCATTAATCTGAACAAAGAAGATCCCTGCCTGAATTTATTTTTTAGCTGATCAATCCAAAGAGTCATCTCACTTTTTTAATAGAGTGTTTGCCGGTTGTTTTTATTCCAGATCTTCACCAGGAGAAATCCAAAAAGGGCGCCTCCCAGGTGTGCGAAATGAGCAACATTATCGGCAGGGTTATTAGCAAAGCCGCTATACAGCTCATACAGAATACCTGCCATTACCATGTATTTTGCCTTGATCGGAAAGAAAGGAAAGAAGATCAGAAACATCTCTGTATTCGGGAACAACATTCCGAAAGCAATCAGAATTCCGAAAACAGCACCTGATGCTCCAACAGTAGGCACGTCAAGCTTTCCTTTCATCAGCTCGTACGCTGCATTCACCGACTGCGCAGGAATACCTGGATCATCAGGAAAAATTTTCCAGTTATTATAAATCATATTGATATTATTGATGACTTCAGGACTTCCATACTGCTGATATTTTCTAACCAGCAACTCAAAATCATCAATATTCGGATTCACCGCATAGACTTCAATTGCGTCTTTTACCTGGTGCACTTCAAAGCCGGTGACCATCGTATGGATTAAAGCAGCTCCAAGGCCTGTGATCAGATAAAAGGTGAGAAAGCGCTTTCCTCCCCAGACATTTTCAAGCATACTTCCAAACATCCAAAGCCAGAACATATTGGACAGGATATGACCAAAGCTTCCATGCATAAACAGGTGTGTGAGAAACTGATAAGGCTTAAAGAGCACGGATGCCGGATAATACAGGCCAAAGTGACTGATCAGGTTTAGGCCGAACTTATCCGAAAGCAGCTGGTCTGCAAGAAAAACAATGCCGTTAATAATCATGATGTGCTTAACCACATCAGGCAAAAACTTAAATTGTGCAGGTCGATATTGCTGATAACTCATAAACCGGGTGAATCAATCCATCAATCAGGTGGTGAAATTAAACGAAACTTATATTAAAAAGGATATTTGTTCATCAGCCTGAGAATTTTTTATCAAAATCAGCACTGGTCATAGCATAAAATACGGTTTTGCCTGACGGGGAATTTCCAGGGACCGCGCTGTTAAAGAGATCAGCAAGCATTTTTTTCATTTCAGACAACTGCAGGGGCGTACCGGATTTCACCGCCATGCGCGATGCGGCAATGCGGGCAATGCGTTCGGTCTTCAAAAGCTTCATTCCGGCAGCATGAATCCCGAATTGTTCAGCCAGCGTTTCGAGGGTTTCCTTAATTTCTTCAGGATGTACACCTGGCGGAACTCCGTGAACCACCCAGGTGTTTTTACCAAATTCATTGATATCAAATCCAATGGATTTGAGCTCCTGCTTCATTTCCATGATCACACTAAACTCCCCGGGGTTCATTTCGATGGTGCAGGGAAATACAAGCTGCTGCCCGGATACAGGCTGACTGTTCATTGCTTCAAGGTTTTTTTCGAACAGGATTTTTTCATGCGCTGCCTGCTGATCCACAACCAGCAAGCGGTCCAGGTATGGAACAATAATATATTTCATGGCAAACTGGAAGCAGGGAGCTTTACTGATCCAATCCTCATCTGCTGCTGTATTCAACTCCAGGGAAGGCTGTTCGGGTGAAGGCTGGCCTGCGCCTGCATTTTCCAAACCTGCATACAACAGTGACCAGTTTCGTTCACCCTGCTTTATTTGCTGACCCTGTGAATGAACGGTGCCCGGGAACCGGATCTCTGTTCCGGTTTTAAACGGGTTAAATGATGGATCGACATGAATTCTCGGGGGAACCGGCACCTGGTTCAAGGCAGACAATGGAATATTAAAGCTGGTCTCCTGTTCAAAATCAAGGACGGGAGCGACGCTGAATTTCCTAAGCGCTCTTTTTACGGAAGCCCTTAAAATAGCATATACGGATTTGTCGTCTTCAAACTTGATTTCTGTTTTGGTAGGATGAACATTGATATCAATTTTAGAAGGATCTGTTTCCAGGAGCAAAAAATAAGACGGGAATGAACCGGGAGGAAGCAACTCATCAAAAGCGTTAGCCACTGCATGATGCAGGTAAGGATCCCTGATGTACCGGTTATTTACAAAAAAATACTGCTCACCCCTGCTTTTCTTTGCAAATTCAGGTTTCCCGACAAAGCCCCGGATATTGACCAGGGTAGTTTCTTCTTCAACAGGAACCAGCTTTTCGTTGTAGCTGCTGCCGAAAACCCCAGCTATACGCTGTCTGAAATTTCCGGGCTTCAGATGAAAAACTTCCGTTTCATTGTGATGCATGGTAAACTCCACACCGGGGTTCGCCAAAGCCACGCGCTGAAATTCTTCAATGAGATGCCGCATTTCCGCAGCGTTTGATTTCAGAAAATTTCTCCTTGCCGGAACGTTGTAAAAAAGATTTTTGACGGCGATGGAGGTGCCGGAATTACATGCTATGGGCTCGCTGCTGATCAGGTCAGCTCCTTCAACAACCAGCTGCATGCCTGTTTCATCTTCCGGTCTGCGGGTTCTCAGTTCCACATGTGCGATGGCAGCAATGGAAGCCAGTGCTTCGCCCCTGAATCCCATCGTACGGATGGCAAAAAGGTCTTCTGCCTTCCTGAGCTTCGAAGTGGCATACCTTTCAAAGCTCATCCTGGCATCTGTTTCCGACATACCGCAGCCGTCATCGATGACCTGGATCAGTGCTTTTCCTGCTTCCCTGATCACCACTTTGATTTTCCGGCCTCCGGCATCGACAGCATTTTCCATTAATTCCTTCAATGCTGAAGCGGGCCGTTGAATAACCTCACCTGCAGCAATCTGGTTTGCAACCACATCAGGAAGTAACTGTATTATGTCGGCCATACTTTCATGTACTTGTTAAGATCCGGAATTCCCGGGATGATACTAAATGCTTAACCCCTATATGTTGGTTCACTTTAAATCAGGGGGTCCGTTTAAAAAATCCTGCGGGCACAAATTTATCCTTTTATAATCAGAAAGCCAATGTGCAACTAATCCTGACCAAATCCGTACCTAACATGCCTTTTACTGTTAATAACCATTTGAAAACCATTTTTGCAATCCCCGACCCTTCAGCTAAATAACAGTAATTTTATGAGCTGTTTGAATTGAACAATTGTTATGATCGAGAAGTTTTGCCGCTGTCTGAATTTGCCGGTATTAATCTGCTTTGCTTTTACTGCTTTTGCACAGGAAAAAAATCCACCAATTCTATCTGAGCCGGCAAAACAATGGGCCGATTCCGTGTTCAACACCCTGTCGGAAGAACAGCGCATCGGTCAGCTGTTTATGGTTCCGGCTTTTTCAAACCGCGATTTGACACATGTTACAGAGATCACCAACCTGATCAATAACTATCACATTGGCGGGCTGATCTTTTTCCAGGGAGGGCCGGTCAGGGAAGTGACGCTGACCAATTATTACCAGGCGATTTCAAAAGTTCCCCTGCTCATCAGCATGGACGCTGAATGGGGTATCAGCATGCGGCTTGACAGTACCATTCGTTTCCCCAGGCAGATGACACTTTCGGCAATGCCTGACGACAGCCTGATCTATGAAATGGGGCTTGAGATTGGACGTCAGTGCAGGCTTGTTGGCATCCACGTAAACTTTGCACCCGACATCGACATCAACAACAACCCGTTCAATCCTGTAATCAACAGCCGGTCATTCAGTGAGGATAAAAAAGCTGTTGCCGAAAAAGGGCTGCTTTATATGCATGGCCTGCAGGATGCCAACGTACTGGCTTGCGGAAAACACTTCCCCGGTCATGGAAACACCGATTCGGATTCACATTTTACCCTGCCGCTGATCAGGCAGGATGCACAATCGATCGACAGTGTTGAGCTTTATCCATACAGGAAGCTTATTGAGGCCGGACTGGGAAGTGTGATGGTTGCGCATTTGTACATCCCATCGCTCGATTCCACTCCGGAACAGGCATCTACCCTGTCAAGAAAAATAGTTACCGATCTCCTGAAAGAAAAGCTTGGATTCAAAGGGCTCATCTTTACCGATGCACTGAACATGAAAGGTGTCACTTCGTATACCAGTCCCGGTATGCTTGAGCTCAGGGCACTGCAGGCCGGCAATGATATTTTGCTCAACGCTGAAAATGTTCCGCTTGCTGCTGAAACCATCCATTATGCCATACAAAACTGTGAACTTGATGAAAATTCCTTTAATGAAAGCGTAAAAAAAATTCTTGCAACCAAATACTGGGCAGGGCTACATCCATTCCGGCATCTTGATACGGAAAACCTGGAAGAAAACCTGAAAACAGAAAAAGCCGGCTGGCTCAACTACAGGCTCTATCAAAATGCGCAGACCCTGCTGATCAACAAGCATAACATCCTTCCTTTTAAAAATCTTGACCAGGTGAACATTGCCTCGCTGGTGATTAATGATACCATTGACAATGTATTTCAGCAAACACTGAAAAGGTATGCACCCGTTAGCTGTTACCAGGTAAGCAAGGATGCTGATGAGCGCACGATCAGGGAAATGATGAAAACACTGGCAGGTTTCGGATGTGTTATTGTGAGCATTCATAATACCAGCACCAATGCGGTTAAGAATTTCAACATTACACCGCAGATTTCACAAATCATCAAAACACTCAATGAAAAAACAAAAACGGTGGTTGTTGTTTTCGGCAATGCCTATGTGTTAAGCAAGATTGATGATGCAGAACGTTGTGAAGGATTATTGCTTGCTTACGAAGACACCTATCTCCCACAGTACATTGCCCCGCAGATCCTGTTTGGCGCCATTCCACCGGCAGGTAAATTACCGGTTACACCATCCGGATTTTTCAGCCGTAATGAAGGGCTTCATTATGCTGAGAAAGCATCCAGGCTGAAATTCACGATGCCTGCAGAATCAGGGCTGACTGAAAAATCACTTTCAGCCATCGACAGCATTGCCATCCACGGCATTGAGGCGGGCGCATATCCGGGCTGCCAGATACTGGTTGCCCATAAAGGAAACATTATTTATCAGAAATCATTCGGTTACCAGGAATACGACAGCAGTTCAGCAGTGAGAAACACTGATTTGTATGACCTTGCATCGGTAACAAAAATTGCCGCCACGGCGCTTGCCACAATGAAACTTGTTGAGAAGGGTGCGATTGATCCGGATAAAAAAATTTCGAAGTACCTGCCCGAACTGAAAAAATCAAACAAGAAAGACATTACCATCCGGGAGATGCTTGCACACCAGGCCGGGTTCAAGGCCTGGATACCGTTTTATGAAAAGACACTGAAGGAGGGTAAACCCAGCTACGATTTGTACCACAGCGAACCGGATGTTAATTATTCCATCCGCGTAGCCGACAGTCTGTACATCAAGAACGACTATCCTGAAAAAATATGGAATGAGATTATTGCCAGTGATGTGAAGGAAAAAGGGAATTATCTTTATTCAGATCTGGATCTGATCATCATGCAAAAGATCATTGAAAAAGTAAGTGACATGCCACTCGATGCGTATGTTTCAAAATACTTCTATGCACCACTCGGGCTCGACAGGCTTACCTTTCATCCGTTAAGCAAGTTTGACAGGCAGGAGATCATACCGACGGAGGAGGATACGCTATTCCGCCACCGGCTCATTCGTGGCGATGTCCATGATCCGGCTGCAGCGATGATGGGTGGCGTTGGAGGACATGCCGGTGTTTTCGCCGATGCAGGCAGTCTTGCCATTATCATGCAGATGCTTTTAAACGGCGGCACCTATGGTGAAAAGCGGTATCTTAAAAAAGAAACCATTGATGCATTTACAAAACGGCAATACCCATTAAACAGCAACAGGCGCGGGATGATCTTCGACAAACCTGAATATGACCGGTTCAAAAACGGTCCTACAGCAAAAAGCGCCTCCATGTCTACTTTTGGACATACCGGTTTTACGGGTACCTGTGCATGGGCTGATCCCGACAAGCAGCTTGTTTACATTTTTCTTTCAAACCGGGTAAATCCGAGTGCAGCCAACAATAAACTGGCGACCATGAACATACGTACCGATATCCACCAGGTCATTTATGATCTGCTTAAATAACCTGTTTAGCATGAACTGATTACGGTCATCAGGCGGCAGTTAAGCCCGTCGAAGGAAGGCTTCAGGCTGTTAATTTCTATTCTAAGTAATTCATTCCGAAAATGGTATAAAAGAAGTATAAACAATAGTAGATTCCTGCTACTTTTTTTTTACATTTGTATTCATACCCAAAAGTTCGAGATCATAAATGGAAGAAGATGAATTTGACAGCACCGAAGAACAAAATGAAACTTTTAAACAATCAATCAGGCGGTTCGAAGAAATGGTCAGAAAAAAGGACCATTATTTTTTCGATGTGGACGCCTTACTTAAAATCATTGACTATTATTTAGATAAAAACGATAAAAGCAGGGCGCTTGAAGTGGTAAGGCATGCCAATGCCCTTCATCCTCAGTCAGTGAACCTTTTGTTGAAGCAGGCTCATCTTTTTGCCATCTCAGACCGTGAAAAGCAGGCGCTGGAAACGCTGGAGCAGGTAGAAAAGATACAACCTTTTGACCCGGATATTTTTATTATCCGTGGCAATATATACAACAACCTGCAGGAGTTTGAAAAAGCCATTGCCAACTACCATCAGGCGCTGGAGTATTCCGACATCAAGGATGAGCTCTATTTCAATATCGCGCTGGCCTGCCAGAACAGGCTGGATTATGCAGGTGCGGTCAAGTACCTGAAAAAGTGCATCCTGGAGAACCCCGATTTCGAAATTGCCTATGAAGAGCTTGCTGTATCTTATGGCTTCTCCGGTCTTACCGATGACGGAATTACTTTCTTCAAGCAGCTTATTGATCAGATCCCCTATTCTTACCTGGCCTGGTACAACCTGGGTGATATTTATGCAAGAACCGGTTTGTATGAAAAAGCGCTTGAGGCATTCGACTATGCGCTGATCATCAGGGAAGACTATGTTCCGGCGCTGATCGAGCAGGGAAATACGCTCGCTATCCTGGACCGTTATGAGGAAGCCATTTCAAGCTACACCTCTACGTTTGCATACAGTACTCCTGATGCCAATATTTTTTATAACATCGGAGAATGTTATGAGAACCTGGAGAACATGGAAGAGGCCCGTAATTATTATAAAAAAGCGGTAAAGCTTAATCCTGAAATGTCGCAGGCCTGGTATGGCATAGGTACGACCCTTGAATTCCAGCAGAAGTGGTTCGAGGCCATCCATTATATCAAAAAAGCGATTGAATATGATCATGCCAATGGCAGTTACTGGTACTCTTTGGGTGATTGCGAGTTTGAGCTCAACAACCTGGAAGAAGCGGAAAAGTGCTATATCAAGGTGATGGAATATGATCCGGAAAATCCGGAGATCTGGTTTACCTATGCTGACTTTCTGGTTGACAGCGTGCGGACGGAAGAGGCTGTTGAACTAATTGCCATCGGGGTAAAAAATCATCCTGACAATATTGAAATGTACCTGCGCCTTGTAAGCTATCTTTACCTGAATGGTAAATCGAAAGAGGCATTGCATTTTATGGAAACAGCCCTTGACAAGAATTTTGAGGCTTTCCCTTTACTCTTTGAGATCAATCCACAACTTGAGCACAACCAGGACATCCTTCAACTGATCGAACTGAAAAGAAAAAAATAAATGAATTTTCCAATAAAGAATATTCCAAAGCGAACAAGAAAAAACCGTGATCATGGTCTTACCATGGTGATGGACAAAGGGCTGAGTCTTCGTGAAGCCGAAGACCTTATTGAAATGGGTTCTGAAACGGTGGACCTGGTCAAGCTGGGATTTGGAAGCGCACTGATAACTCCGAATCTCGAAAAAAAACTGGCAGCTTACAGGGAGGCCAAAATTCCTGTTTATTTAGGAGGCACGTTGCTGGAGGCATTCATCATCAGGAATCAGTTTAAAGATTATCTGAAGCTCATTGAAAAGCTCAGGCTTACGCATGCTGAAGTATCCGACGGTTCCATTGAGCTGCCCCACGATGAAAAATGCGATTACATCCGCCAGCTGGCAAAATATGTAACAGTAATTTCAGAGGTAGGATCAAAAGAAGAAGGAATCATCATCAGGCCGAATATGTGGATTGAAATGATGAATACGGAACTTCAGGCAGGAGCCTGGAAAGTAATTGCCGAAGCCAGGGAAAGCGGAACGGTTGGCATTTACCGGCCTAATGGGAAAGCCCATGTGGTGCTTATCAATAAAATTACATCGAAAGTAAATACGGATCACATCATTTGGGAGGCTCCGCAAAAATCGCAGCAGGCGTATTTCATCCAGCATTTCGGACAAAATGTGAACCTGGGAAATATCAGTCCGCATGAAGTTATTGCCCTTGAAACGCTCAGGCTAGGACTTCGCAGCGATACCTTCTTCCAGTTTCTGGGTGAGGAAAATGAAAACCAGCCTGTTCCCAATATGAAAATGAACCATGTTTAAATAACAGCAGCGGATACTATGAAAGAAAAAACAGTGAGCGAACTGAAAGAGATGCTGGATGCGAAAGAAGCATTTCAGCTGATCGATGTGCGCGAGCCTTATGAATTCGAAGCGGCCAACCTGGGCGGAGAGTTAATCCCCTTAAGCACTGTGCTTGAACATGCCTCCAGGCTCTCCACTACCCTGCCTGTTATCATATACTGTCGCAGCGGGGCAAGGAGCGCCGCCGCCGTAAACCAGCTTGAAAAAACACATCACTTCACCAATTTATATAATCTGAAAGGCGGGATACTTGCCTGGGCCCGGGAAATTGACCAAACGCTTTCCATCTGAATTCAACCCGCACTTATTATATGATTGATTTACTTAAGCAATTTCTGGATTTTATTCTGCACCTGGATGTTCATCTTGAAAACATCATGCAGGAGTACAAAACACTCACCTATGTTATTTTATGCCTGATCATTTTTTGTGAAACAGGTCTGGTAGCCACGCCATTTCTTCCCGGTGATTCCCTGTTATTTGCTGCCGGAGCCATTACCGCCAAAACAGGAATTCTGAATATCTGGGTGTTGATTCCGCTGTTATTTCTTTCAGCCATTCTGGGTGACAACACCAACTACCTGATCGGAAAATATATAGGCAAACGGTTATTTGACATCAAATACCTGAACCGCATTTTAAAGAAAGAGTACCTCGACAAGACACATGCTTTTTATGAAAAGCATGGTGGTAAAACAATTATTTATGCCAGGTTTGTTCCCATTATCAGAACATTTGCTCCTTTTGTGGCCGGCGTGGGAACCATGAAATACAGCAAGTATATTTACTATTGTGTAACAGGTGGTATACTCTGGGTTACCGGGCTTACACTGGCAGGATTCTATTTCGGAAACCTGACCATCGTAAAAGAGAATTTTGAGCTTGTCATTTTCGGAATCATCATTATTTCGCTGCTGCCAGTTGTGATCGGCTTAATTAAAAGCAAAACGAAACCGGCCTGATGCAATGCCACATTATGGCCTGATCGGTAATCCCCTCTCCCATTCTTTTTCAAAGAAATATTTTGAAAAAAAATTTGAACAGGAAAACCTCGGCAATCATACCTATGAACTTTTTCCGATTGCGCATATCGGTATGGTGAAAGCCCTGCTGGATAAAGAACCATTGTTAAAAGGATTCAATATCACCAGGCCCTATAAAGTAACCATCATTCCATTTCTTGATACGCTGGATGATACTGCGAAGGAATCAGGTGCGGTGAATACTGTGCTTATCGAACGTTCCGGAAACCAAACAAAGCTCACCGGTTTCAACACCGATGTTACCGGATTCGGCCAATCACTGCAATCGTTTACAGGAAAGGCAAACCCGGGCGCCCTGATCCTGGGAACCGGCGGTGCTTCGAAAGCAGTGGCTACGGTTTTGAAAAGAAAAGGCGCCCCGTTTTTATATGTATCCAGAAACACTGTAAACGATAACACCATAAACTATGAATCCATTAGTCATGATCTGCTCGGGAAGTACCCCCTGATCATTCATGCTACACCATTGGGCACCTATCCGGAAACTGAAACATTCCCGCCAATTCCTTACAATCTATTATCGCCTTCCAATTATTTATTTGACCTCGTTTATAACCCATCTCTTACCATCTTTATCCGGAACGGGATGGAAATGGGCTGCCAGGTAAAAAATGGCCTTGAAATGCTTTATTTACAGGCAGATGCTGCTTTCAGGATCTGGAATGAGCACTGACATACCACCCCGAAAACGGGCATTTTTTCACTTTTTTGCTCAAAAACTCACCTATTTTTTCCTGATTTTGGCCACCTTAATTTGAAATTCTGGCCAAAAAAGTCCCATTCCAGGGCAGGCCAGCGCCGTAAGTTTGTATCATATTCAAACACAAAAAAACAAAAATATGGTACTCTCAATTATTATTCTTGTAGCGGCTTTCTCGAGTATTGTTATCCAGCAATATTTCGATATACAGAAGGAGCGAAATAAGACCAGGAAAATAGGCTAATTCTGTCTCTGTCGGGCAAATTCAGCCATCACAACAGCTGCAGCGATCGCAACATTGAGCGAATCGGCGGGCTGTTTTCCATTTTTAGCCCCTGCCGGGGGAATGGAAAGGCGGGCCCTGCATAGCGACAACAGCCGTTGACTGATACCACTTGCTTCATTACCAAAAAGAAAAAATCCGTTCTCATCCAGTTTTTCCCTGTACAGATTATCACCTCCGAGCACCATTGCATAAACATCCCTTTTTTTTCCCTCCCTGCTCTCTATCAGCAACTTTTCAAGGTTCCGGTTTTCATGATTAACACGAAAACTAGAACCCATTGCTGACTGGATTACTTTGGGATTATAAAAATCTACGGTATCCTCCGAACAAATAACAGTCGTAATTCCAAACCAGTCTGCAGTTCGTATGATCGTACCCAGATTTCCCGGATCCTGAACATTTTCAAGCAGGATTGCCGGCCCTGATAAAGATGTGTTCATTCCTGACCCGTTACTTTTCTTCCGGGCAACCGCAAGAACCTTATTTGGCGTATCAAGCAGACTGATGGCTTTCAGCTCCTCTTCAGCAACAACTATACAGCGGGATTTCACTCCGGCATCAGCAAGCAGGCCCCTGTTTTTATCACCCCAATCACTGGTACAGCATAAGGTGTCAATTTCATAAGTGGAATGCAGCAGGTCCCTGCAGATCTTATCGCCTTCGGCGAGGAACAATCCATGCTTGTCACGCATTTTTTTCTGCTCCAGCGAGCGGATAAAATTTCTTTTGATTTTTGAAAGCATGCTGACTCTGTAAATTTTTGCTGTTGCTGCAAAGTAAAAATGTTTATTCTATTTTTACCACATCAAATAAATTAAATCAGTTTTGAGAAGCGTCTTCAGGGTATTCGCATGCTTGCTCCTGTTTTCAGGCTTTTTTTCATGCAGTCCCTTGAAACGGCTAAAGGAAGGCGAAGTGCTTTTAAACAAAAATGTTGTTAAAAGCGACAAGCCTGAGCTGAATGATGGCATCCGGTCCATTATCAAACAAAAACCGAACAGGAGGATCCTTGGTGTTTTCAGGTTTCACCTTGGCGTATATACCCTGGCCGACAGAGAAAATGACAGTTCGGATTTCAGGAACTGGGTTAAGAATACCATTGGGGAAAAGCCCGTGCTGCTGGATACTTTTCTTACCAAAAAATCAACCGGACAGATCAGGCAGTTCATGATCAACAGCGGTTATTTTAACGCGGTTGTCACCGATACAACCATTTACAAGAAGAACCGGAAGAAAGCTAATGTTTATTACCTGATTGAAGCGAACCAACCATACTATGTCGTCAGCTACCGTGTACAGACCATCGATCCTGTAATTGAGGACCTGGTATTAAAAGACAGTGCAAACTGGCTGATCAGGCCGGGGATGATCTTTGATGCCAATATCATTCAGAAAGAAAGGGACCGTGTTACCACGATGCTGAAAAACCAGGGTTATTATTTTTTCAACCAGGCCTATATCAGGTTCACAGCCGACTCCTCTTTAAGCAACCGGCGGGTAGCATTGAAAATGTATATCAGCTCGATAAACGAAGATAATGATGATACAACAGGTATGACGACCACTTCCCGGCACCTGGCTTACCGCATCAACAACATCTATATACAGACAGACTTCAATCCATTGTCGACCGTACCGAATAACCCGCTGGACACGACTATATACAAGGATTATTTTTTTGTGAAGCACACCACATCACAGCGATTCAACACGGAAACCATCAGGCATCACCTCCTGATCAAAAAAGGCGACCCGTATACGTTAAGGAACCTGGAGAATTCGTACAAATTGCTGGGTAACCTGAACGTTTTTAAATTTATCAATATTAAATTTGAAACCGTAAAAAACGATTCGATCGGAGCGGAACCGCTGCTGAACTGTTTTATTTATTTAACGCCAAGTCCAAGGCAGGAGCACAGGGAAGAAATTGAAGGAACGTATAACGGCGGGGCCCTTGGCGTAGCCGGTAACATTGCTTACAGGAACAAAAATTTCCTGCGCGGTGCGGAGCTGCTGGAGATCAAACTTAAGGGATCACTGGAGTCCATCAAGGATTTTTCGGACCCTGACCAGTCGCACAATAAGTTTCCATTTTTCAATACCTATGAAATTGGCCCCGAAATAAACCTCAGCTTCCCAAAGCTGATTGTACCAAAAGGAATTGTTCCGAAAAAACTAAGATCTGAAACCCCGTATTCAAATGAATACACCACATTAACTGCAAACTATGACCTGCAGGAGCGTCCCGAATTCAAGCGTACCATTGCAAACTTTGCCATTCAGTGGTATTTCAATGAAACAGAAACAAAGAGTCATTTAATTACACCTGCTGAAATCAACTTTGTAAACGTAGATCTGAACAGTGCGTTCGAAACACAGCTCAAGGAGCTGAATGACCCTTATCTCTTTTACACGTATGCAGATCACCTGATTACTTTCGGGCGATGGAGCTACATCATTAACACACAAAAGCTGAAGCGGCTCAGAAATTATTATTTCTTTATGCTCAATGTTGAAACGGCAGGAAATACGCTCTGGCTGGCCAATCATCTCCTGAGCTCCAAGCCGCAAGAAGACAAAAGCTACACGGTGCTCAAAGCCCGGTACTCCCAGTATTTCAGACCTGATGTGGATTTCCGGTTTTACCAGGTGATCAATGAAAACAATACGATGGTCTACCGTGCAACGGCCGGACTGGGCATTCCCTATCTGAATGCTTTCGCACTGCCGTTTGAAAAAGCATTTTTTGCCGGCGGTGCGAATGATCTGCGTGCGTTCAGGGCACGAACGGTCGGACCAGGATCGTATTACAATGTACAGAACATTGAACAAACGGGAGAAATAAAATTAAACTGCAACTTCGAATTCCGTTTCGATATTTTCAAGATCCTGCAGGGAGCAGCATTTGTTGATGCGGGAAACATCTGGCTGACCAGGGATGATCCAAACAGGCCGGGAGGTCTCATTGAAGCTGACCGTTTCTTAAGTGAATTTGCCATCGGGGGCGGATTGGGCGCACGCCTGAATTTTACCTTTTTTATTATCAGGATGGATGCAGGGGTACCTTTTAAAAATCCATCATTTCCGAAAGAAGACCGGTGGGTAATTAAGGATCCGCAATTAAAAACCATCACCTTCAACCTGGGTATTGGCTATCCGTTTTAAAAAAACGTACAGGTATTGCAGTGGACCGGTTTCAGTTAATTGCATTACATTTACGGGCAAACTATTCATTTTGAAAATCACTTTTCTAGGAACAGGAACTTCCCAGGGCATCCCGGTCATTGCATGCGATTGCAGGGTATGCACTTCGCCTGATCCGCACGATAAAAGGCTGCGTTGCTCAGTCATGCTGGAACAAAATGGGACCATGGTGGTGATTGACTCAGGTCCCGACTTCAGGCAACAGATGTTGCGGTGCAATGCAAAAGATATTCACGGTCTTGTGTTTACGCATGAGCATAAAGATCATATAGCAGGAATGGACGACATCAGGGCATTCAACTACATCAACCATAAAAAAGTGGATGTATACGCCAGCCCCCGGGTGCAATCGGCGTTGCGGCGTGAGTATCCTTATGTTTTTGAGGATCTGAAATACCCGGGCATTCCGGAAATCACGCTTCATACTATTGATAAAGATCCGTTCACTATTGGCAACATCACCCTGCTTCCGGTCGAAGTGATGCATTATCATCTTCCCGTGCTCGGATTCAGGACAGGAGATTTTACATATATAACGGATGCAAATTTCATCCCGCCAGCCGAAATGAAAAAAATAAGGGGATCCAGGATCATTGTCATCAATGCGCTAAGGCGGGAGCCCCATGTTTCCCATTTCACTTTAAGCGAAGCGGTCAGCCTGCTGGAGGACCTGGCTCCGGAAAAGGGTTACCTTGTTCACATGAGTCACCAGATGGGCTTGCATGAGGAAATTAACCGGGAGCTGCCACCATTTATCCGCTGCGCTTATGATGGTCTGGAAATTACCATTTAATAAAAAAACCAACCTTCCCGGTTGTTATGTTTTCTGCTTTTTCTTTTTTGCTGCAGGGAAAAGAATGTTGTTCAGAATAAGCCTGTAACCGGGGGAGTTTGGATGGAGGTTAAGATCAGTAGGCGGATCGCCAACCATGTGCTGATAATCTTCAGGATCATGACCTCCGTAAAAAGTCCACGTACCTTTGCCAAATTCACCATGGATGTATTTCGCTTCATTGGCCGCTTTATTTTCACCCATCACAAGCACTTCAGGTTTGATAAGCTTCTTGTTGAATGAAGTGGTCTGACCCATAAAGCCTTTTATGATCTGTTCATGGTCCTGGCAAAGCATCGTTGGTACTGGATCCCATTTCGCTGAAAATTCAAAAAGCGTGAAAAAATCTTCATTCCTTGGAATGCGCCGTGTATTGGTGACATCGATATCTGAAAATTCATATTCAAGCGGATTGGTAACCAGCCTGAAATTGCGGAAACCGAAACACTGTGAATAATCCAGCTTTGAATTATAATCAGGTGAGCTGCCATCTCCGTCGTATATTTTTTCGCAAATATCAAGACCTTCTGCTGCCAGGGCAATGTCATATGAATCGGTACCGGAACACATGGTAAACAGAAAACCGCCGCCGGCCGTGAATTCCTTTATTTTTTTTGCAACGCCCAGCTTCAGCTGTGAAACTTTACTGAATCCCAGCTTATGTGCCATGTTCTCGTCTGTCCTCACCTGCTCCTGATACCAGGGTGCGTTATGATACTGGCTGTAAAATTTTCCGTACTGTCCGGTAAAATCTTCATGGTGCAGATGCAGCCAGTCGTACAGGGGAAGCTTTCCCTGGATGATCTCTTCATCATATACCACATCATAAGGAATTTCAGCATAGGTCAATACAAGGGTAACAGCATCATCCCAGGGCAATTTATTTTTGGGTGAATACACGGCAACTTTGGGGGCTTTTTCCAGCTTCACCACATCCATATTTACTTCCGGGTTGGCTATTTCCTGGATGATGGCATCAGCCTGCACATCGGCAATAATCTGGTAGGATACCCCGCGGATGTTGCATTCATTTTCAAAGGTCTTGCTGTTTTTTACCATGAAGCTTCCGCCCCTGTAATTCAGCAGCCAGTCCACTTCAATATCATTTTTAATAATCCAGTAAGCAATTCCATACGCTTTCAGGTGATTTTTCTGCGTATCATCCATGGGTATAAGCATGTAAGCCGACCAGGCATACTTACCGGAAAGCAGGAGGAGGAGGCTGAAAAGCAATAATTTTTTCATGTGCTGAAGTATCAATCATACCGGGGCAGCCTTACCCGGGCATTTATTTAAGAAGAAATTTTCTACAAGGTACGCATTTTCCGAAGACCGATGGATTGCAATCGCTTAAAAAGGCGCTGAGTCATCCACATCGTTGATCCTCGACTTCATCGTTATACGGTCAGTTGGGAGGTTTTGTTGTGACGAAAGGACGTTTTCGTTGCTGTATTCAAATTCATCAGCCTCCACAAATTTGGTAAGCTGATGTATAAACTTCAGCTGAACGGATTTAAGGGCACCGTTCCTGTTTTTAGCTACGATAATTTCAGCCATGCCATTCACATTATTGTGCTCTTCGTCTTCCGTCAGTCCGTAATAATCGGGACGGTAGATGAACATAACCAAATCGGCATCCTGCTCAATGGCACCCGATTCACGAAGGTCAGAAAGCTGCGGTTTTTTGGATCCGCCACGGGATTCCACGGCTCGGCTTAACTGTGAAAGGGCGATCACCGGCACATCAAGCTCCTTGGCAATGCTTTTCAACGACCTGGAGATGGTGCTGATTTCCTGCTCGCGGTTAAAATTGCGGCTGTCGAAGCCGGCCACCATCAGCTGGAGGTAATCGATGATGATAAGCTCAATTTTCCGTTCAGCCACCAGCCTCCGGCATTTTGCACGAAGCTCCAGGATTGATAAGGAAGGCGTATCATCAATATAAATCGGGGCCTGCGTGAGGGGTACAATTTTGGAGTTCAACTGCTCCCATTCATGGTTGGCAAGTTGTCCCCTTCTTAATTTATCCGACTGCAGCTCTGTTTCGCTTGAGATAAGCCTGTTTACAAGCTGTACAGAAGACATTTCAAGGGAGAAGAAAGCGACGGGCTTATTGAATTTGATGGCGGCATTTCTGGCCAGCGATAATACGAAAGCGGTTTTTCCCATACCGGGCCTGGCCGCCATGATGATCAGGTCAGATTTTTGCCAGCCGGCCGTTATCCGGTCAAGCTCGGTAAAACCGCTGGGGACACCTGTTACACCGGAAGTCTGCTTGCTGGCTTCTTCAATTTTTCTGAAATTTTTTGCAATCAGCGCTTTGATGTCTTCATAGTTCCTCCGCAAATTTCCTTCGGCAATGGCAAACAGGTTTTTCTCAGCCTTATCAAGCAGCATAAGCACATCGGAAGTATCTTCATATGCTTCCTTTACGGTTTCGGAAGAGATGCGAATGAGCTCGCGCTGGATGAATTTTTCAAGTATGATACGGGAATGGTATTCAATGTTTGCAGCGGAAGCGACGCGGTTGGTAAGCCTGGTAATATAATAAGGTCCGCCCACCATATCAAGCTCACCGGATTTTTTCAGGGTCTGCGTAACGGTAAGAATATCTACTGGCTCGGTATTGTGAAATAAAAAGTGTATCGCCTTGAAAATTTTCTGATGCGCTTCTTTGTAGAAGCTTTCCGGATGCAGGATATCGATAACGGCATTCAGGGCATCCTTTTCTATCATCAGCGCTCCAAGCACTGCTTCCTCCAGCTCAATGGCCTGGGGAGGCAGCTTACCCATGCCCGATGCATGCTGCAGGGCAAGAGCTGATTTATTGGTAGGGCGCTTACGGGTTGTATTGGATATGGGTTGATCATCCATGGGGTGTTCAGGAAAAAAAAGAAGGTTCTAAGGGAAAGTTTTACTTCACAAAATTAAGAACAGAATTCAGCGCGCAAGCATTTTAATTTCAGAATAGTTTTTAACAAAAGTTGCATGCCATCCAAAAATTTAATACGTGCTAATACCTGATTTATTTACCTAACTTTTAATTGCATTTTTTATTCCAGCACATACAACAAAACCTCTCTGCCACTGGACGACAGTATGTTTTTGCGGCCATCATTATTTATTTCATCCAGGTAAAACCGGCGGCCTCCTTTCACCGGAAAACCTTTGTATATGGAGCCATCGGAATTAAACAGGTAAAGCCTGTCGGTTTTTTCCGACCATGTGCCGATTTTAAGATCGCCGCCTTTGGCACTGAAAAGAACCAGCGAAGTTTCAGCCTCTCCGCCTGGTATTTTTGAAAACAGGCTAATGGAATCATCCAGGTAAAGTGAAAGCTGGTTACCGTCATTAAAAAGAAAATCATTCTCATCATCGTGGTCCATGTCTGCCATGGCAAAGCCCTGCGCTCCCCCATACTCCATCACCGGGTGCACACGGATAAACCCGTCAGGCATGATGCTGCAGATACTGCCTGAGGTATCGGTTGTAACAAAGCTGTAATTGCCTTCCTTGTCCTCATCCAGATAGAACGGAATAGCCTCAGGCTTGAATAATTTCTGTCTTACATTAATAATCGCATCTCCCAGCTTGCTGACGATAAATACCTGGCCCAGGTCGTCGGAGAATACGAGATAATCCTGGCCCGCATGTTTGAAATGCTGCAATGGCTGACTGACGATGCCTGTCGGTGAATTGAAGTTCCATCCAGGCAGCGGCTTGCCGCCCGGCTGATAGCCATAGACATGACCATTGCTGCAGGCAACGTAAATACGATAGTCATTGGTCTCGTCATAATCAAAAACTGCCGAGCCATTGGTAGCAGGTGCAGGCAGGCGTATCGGATAGCCTGACATATCATTTCCGTCGGCGTCGAGCATTTCCAGCGTGGTATCGGTATTGAAAACCAGCTGGAGCTGGCCATTTTTAAAAATATCAATGGCATGCACTTCGCCGGCGATTTTTTCATGCATCACTTTTTTCCATTTCACATTGCCGGCATTATCCAGCATATAAAGGTTGTACTGGCCATCCTGCACGATAACTCCTTTCTGATCGCTGCCCAACGGTACAAAGAAAGGGCCCGCTGCTACAGCCGTATCCAACTCGGCGGCCCAGACGAGGTTTACACCTGAGGCGGGTTTCTGGGCATATTGCAAATAGGCAAATGACTGGCAGCTGTTACCATTGCTTTTAAGCAGGAATGAAAAACCATCCCATTGCGACAATTCCTTATACTGGTTAAGGAGGCTGATCGATTCATCGGAAGCAATGGATTTAAAAATATACTGACAGGCTGGGATCCGGCTGTACATGCAGAAATTTCCGTTACTGCTCTGCTTTTTCAGAATGTTCTTGTCTTCATCGGCAAACAGAAAATTCCTGTTTTCAAAATCATCCAGATAACTTCTTAATGCAGATGCCTGGTTAGAAAAAACCACGTATCCTTTTATGGCCGTAAAAAACAGCTTTCCCAGCCGTTTATAAACATTTCCATACAATGCCGGCATTACATCCCGCAGGTTGATCAGCCCAATGATGTGCCCGTTATATTTTTCTTCCGTAATCCTGGATGGCTGTTTTGCATGAACCAGCTGGCTCAGCTGCCTCAGGTTTTTAATGGCCCGGGCGGTGTCGCGGGTGGAGAAAAAAGCCAGTACATTATTGTCATAGTTGGTGCCTGCCGGTTCGGTCACTACAAAAGCATATTCATTGCCTACCCAGCTTTGAAATTTTTCACGGATTGATGTTTTATAAGCTGCATCAAGCGTGTTGAGATACCTGTCTTTTTCAGTGCCGTTTTCATTTTTGTCGAGATATTTTTTCAGATCCTGAAAATAGTCAGGCGGATTGCTGATGCCATAATACAGGAAGGCGGCTGTTTTTGCAGGAAGCACGGAAGGCAGCATGATGTCAACCGGAAGCTGCCTCTTAAAAAGGCCGGTAAAGCCATTGCTGTCGGCCGCTTCGCTGGTTCCCTGAAAACTGATGTGCTCTTTTTCGCCATGGATGGACAGGCAGCTCCATCCTGCAAAATCTCCAATCATACTGAATGAATTCTCTTTACCCTGGTCGGTAAATACGGCCAGCCATTTGGGAAGATTGGCATACTTGATATAAATTTTATCCTCCCGCCTGAGGCTTTCCTTTTCAAACAGCGCGAGAAATGCCCTGTCTCCTCCGAAGGGTTTCTTCAGCTTCTGCTGCCTGATGGCATCCTCAACCAGAAAAGAAGTGAAGCTTCCGGCAAATACGCCTTTACTAACGGTAAACGTAAACGAGGATTCGCCGCCGAGAGGCAATTCCATAATTCGCATCCCGTCATAATTCCGCGATTGCAGTTCGGCCTGCGGAGCCCCGGCAAAGAGCCTGACCCATTCTATGCAATCCTCTTCCGAATGACCCGGTGGCAGGCTGAAGAGGTATAATAAATCGAAATCCGCGGCCTTGGTTACATGGACGGAGATCAGTAGGTGCCCTTCATCCAGGATCTCATGCAGTGATTTGCTGGCGGAAGCAAGAGAATCAAAAGCGGTCATTGATGAAATGACGTGCTTAAAAACCGGCTGATTCCTGCTGTCGCTGATAAAATTACTGCTCAGCAATTTTTTCAGATTGCCTGCATCTGCATAATAGTCGATAAAAAAAGCTGCATCGGGTGGAATTGCATTGATGGCTTTATCGCTTTTGTTCCTGTATTTCTTAAAATAAAAAAAACCTCCGCCTATCAGGCCAATCAAGAGGAGGGCAATGAAAGAAGAACTGATAACGCGTTTCAAAAGGAGTTTAAATTAGTGGGGTCATCCGTAAAAGCTGCATGCAAAAACATTCAAAGCTACAAGGAGAATGGCAACGCTCCGGAGGAGTCAGGAGATTTTATTTACAGTTCGCTGTTAATAAGGTCAGGAAAGGAATTCTCAAATGCATTTTCCTTTGTAAAAAGTCATTTTCAATCGCGCCAAAAATCAAAAAGTATTAAAGAAGCTCTTCTACTTTGCTGCGCACCCAGGATGCATCGGCCACTTGTGGTGTTGCAGCTAGCAGGGCTTCCAGCTTTTTCAGCTTAGGCCTGTCGGTACCTGCCCTGATCAGTCGCAGGACCATGTTGACCAGGTTTTTATAATTGGTCCGCTGGTATGGTGCAATCAGCTTATTACGTGACAGAAAGGCTTTGAATGCAGCAGCATGGGAATAAATCATTTCTTCCTCTCCGAGCTCATAGTACGTTTTAAGCTGGATCGACCTGGTGTCGAGCTGGTAATATACGTCGGTGAATTCAACTTTCTGAAAGAGCCGGAGCGTGGTTGAAAAGTCCCTGTTATGAAAGTGCCAGTTAGCTGTATTATAAATCATGGCATTTCTTCTTTCAGCGGGACGCAGGAAGTAACTGTATTTCCTGATAAAGCTTTGCACCCATTTGTTATGCCCGAGCCTGAGTCCCAGTGTTGTAATATTTTTAAATTCCCACTGGCTGAGGTAATCATGCCTGAGCAGTTTTCTATTGGATAAAATTTCCTTATAAATTTCAAACAGCACCTGGCGGTATGCATCTTCACCCAGGTTTATTTTTTTTATGCAAAAGTTACGGACGTACTGGTAAAGGTCGTTGAGCTCTGCCACAGGAAATATGTTACCATGCGCCGAAAGCAATTGACGCAATGACCTGAAATGTGCTTCCTGATCTGGTTCAGCACCGGTTAAGGTCATCAGCACGTGGTAATAAATGGCAATAACAGGAATGTCTTTAAAATCAGCATGAACGGCCAGCTTTTTAATTTCTTCCGTAAGATGCATTTGATAGTCTGTTGCAAGGACGTTCCTGGCATTGGCAATTTCCGCAAACAGCTGCAGCTTCTTAGCAATATAAAACCGGTCAAGCTCCAGCAACATCTCATCAAAACGAATGATATTTTTTCTTTTTGACTTCCTGTAGGTGTAATTAAAGTGCTGGTAGGCATTCAAAAACCGCTGCAGAAACCAGGAAGCGTCTCCATTATTTTTCTCATTTGTTTTTTTCAGCAAAAGACCGTATTCATAATCATATGCTTTTTCAGCATCGCGTGCGGCAAGGCTCCTGAGCCTGATCTGTGCAAGGAGTGTTTGGTCGGAAAAAAACATTTTACAGGCCAGGAAATTTTCCAGGCTGCGGGTGAGCGACGACAGCAGGTAGCGCATGTGCTTGTCGTTGTATTTTTTTGCCACCACCTGTTTGTAAAGCTGCTGCCGTGTTATTAATCCGGTGTCAGCTGTTTCCATGAAGGCTGAATAAACAGCGACAAGCTGCGGATCGTTATTGAACCAGGGTGATTTCAAAAACTTCAGGAATGACTTGTGATCGTACCTGCTGAAAGTCCTTACAATTTCAGGTATTTTGCTGTTGTCCATCTTCTTCCGGCGGGCATTTCAATTTTAGCCAAAAGTATAATAAAAAAGTTATCCGGCAAACAGGCATTTTTCATCTGAGTTTTAGCTTAAAAACATGATAATTCCAAATGACACTAATTTAATTTACCATTTTTTAAAAAATAACTTATCCGGCAATGTTCAAAAAATGTAATTGTTTTCAGGGATCTGTTTGGATACTTTTGTATCGTGATATTATACCCTTTCGGGAAGTAAGGTCATACAGAAATTAGTTAATTTTATCATCACTTAAAAACGTAAGTACCATGAACAATGCTATACGACACCTGAGTTTACTGGCAGCGTTATCTTTTTTATTGTCGTTTCAATCGAACGCATCGCACCTGATGGGTGGTGAGATTTCATATAGATGGTTATCGGGCAATGATTACGAGGTGACCGTGGTATTATACCGTGACTGTTCAGGTATTCCAGCACCTTTGGTTGTTGACATCGGAATTTATTCAGCCTCCTGTGGCGACAGTACCACTGCTGCGCTTCCACAAATTACGCTGGAGCAGCTCTCTCCTACCTGCAATGGTTCAAGCACCTGCAACGGCGGATCTGATTTCGGATTTGAAAGAATTACCTATGCTGACACCATTACTTTACCATTTCCCTGTAACGACTGGCAGTTCATTTACGGGAGCTGCTGCAGGAACGGGATCATTAATAATGTTGTAGCTGGTGGTGAGCTCTATTTCACCTCATCCCTTAATAACCAGAATGTTCCATTTAACAATTCACCCATTTTCAGCGCTATTCCTGTTGTATTTTTAAATACCGGACAAAGTTACCTGCTGAATAATGGCGTATTTGACCCGGATGGAGATTCGCTGGTTATTTCACTGGCTCCTGCCATGACAGGCAGCATTTATTCACCTTCCTTATCTATACCGCTTACCTACATTGCTCCTTTCACGTATATAGACCCCGTCACCTCCATACCACCCTTAACAATTGATGCATCAACGGGAGCCATTAACGTTTCGCCGCAGCTTGTTGAAGCTGATGTGGTGGTATATAAGGTTGATGAATACAGGAACGGTGTGCTGGTTGGAAGCGTAGAGCGCGATATGCAAATTATCATTGAAGCGGGTACCAACCAGCTTCCGTCTTTAACGGGCATCATCGGCAATGGAACTTATGTAACAAGCGTATGCAGCGGGGATACGCTGCAATTCTCCTTCATCGGAATTGATCCTGATGTAACCGACAGTGCCATCATCACCTGGCATGATTTCACTGGAGCAGACGGAACAAACAGCAATTATACCTTTATCACATCAGGGACCAACCCCGACGTGGGCACTTTTACTTTTTACCCCGACAGCACCATGATCAGCCCGCAACCCTATTACCTGTATGTGACGGTGAAAGACAATGCCTGCCCGTATTATGGTTTCCAGACATTTTGTTATGTGATCTATGTAAATTCCTGCGGACAGGATGTGTGGCCGGGTGATGCAAACTCAGACCTGCAGGTTGACATGTATGACCTGCTGCCCATCGGACTTGCTTACAACAATACAGGGCCTGTGAGGCCGGGAGCATCATTACTCTGGAATGCCCAGCCATGTATCGACTGGTCCGGTTCATTTGTAAGCGGAGTGAATCACAAACATGCCGACTGCAATGGTGACGGAATTGTTGATCTTGCTGATACAGCCGGTGTTGTCACGAATTACGGGCTCAATCATCCTGCCAAGCATGGTCCTGCTACTCAGCTATTGTCTGCCACTGCCGATCTGTATCTGGTTGCCTCACCTGATACGGTGCTTGCAAACAATACACTGGATATCAGGGTTTGTCTTGGCACTGCAGCTGTTCCAATCGACAGCATTTACGGAATTGCCTTCCGCCTCAACTTCGATCCGGCACCCGTTGATCCGGCATCGGGTTCCATAAGCTTTGCTGGTTCGTGGATAGGAACTGCCGGCACGGATATGATCACCCTCCACCAGCCAAACACCGTTTTTGGTTTTGCTGATATTTCAATGGTACGCACTGATCACCTGAACACTTCCGGTGACAGCATCATCGCCATTTACTCCATTGTGATTGTAGATAATATTGCAGGAAAGATGGGATTACCCTTTTGGATTACCGACGCATACGCCATTACTTATTCCGAATCCATTATCAGCCTCAATTTAATTGGCGATACGGTTACAGTAAGTGCAGCTACCGGCATCAGCAATCCATTGAACGACCTGATCAAGGTTTATCCTGTTCCTGCTGGTAACTTCCTGCAAATTGATGCCGGCCATGAAATCATAGAAAAGCTCACGCTGTCGGATGTGACAGGTAGAACAATCAGGTCATTTGAAAACAGCGAATTGCAACGTACCAGGATCGATCTGACTGGTCTTTCAGAAGGAACCTATTTCATCACTGTAAAAACAGCAAATGGAACACTGAACAAGCGAATTATGGTCAGTAAATAAAAACACTTCCGGACTATACATAGGGGGTCCGAAAGCGCACCGCTGCATGCACACAATGCAGCGGTTTTTTTATAAGCACCTCTGAAAACTTCCTTATACTGCGTTGTGCGAAATTTTTAAACTCCTCATTAACGCATTAGGAGTATAGGCGCCATGCATGGCACCTTTACTCCGGGGTTTAAAAATTTCCCACGCCTTGTCTAAGAAGGTTTTTGAGAGCGCCTGAAAGACAATCAAAATCACATTTAATAATAATCCAAAGTTCGGGTTAAGTTTGACCTTTTGAAAAAGCATTTTTGAAATGCTTACTTTTGCATAAAATCAAATATAGATGTATAAAAAGATCAACATTCTTATTCTTGCAGCTTCAGTCCCCATGCTGATGATATCATGTCAAAGCAAACATCCCGAGCATAAAGCAGCGCCTGGTATGGAAAGCACTTCAGCAGATGGCGGAATCAAGATCGAACTGGCTTCGCTTGCCCTGCCAGATGATCCTGTTTGCGGAATGGCGTTAAGTGACGGAGTTGCAGATACGGTTACCTACAACGGATTGCTCTACGGATTTTGCTCCACAGGATGCAAGGAAGATTTTCTGAAAGAGCCTTCGAAGTACATTAAATAATTAAAATGAATAAAACATTCTGGGCCGGCGTGTTTACACTGGCCCTTATCCTTGGCATATCCGTTTTTGCTGCTTACCGTTTAAACAAACCGCATGAGGTATTGCCTGTTTTCGGCCCCAGTGCTGACGGAGCAGAGGCACATAAAATCGCACCCTTTTCACTGACCGGCCAGCTTGGTCAAACCGTTACACAGCGTGATGTGGAGGGGAAAATATTTGTCGCCGATTTCTTTTTCACCACCTGTCATGGCATTTGTCCGAAAATGACTTCTGAAATGAAACGCGTATATCAGCAATATAAAGGAAATGAACAGATCATGCTGTTATCGCATACCGTGAATCCGGAATATGATTCAGTTCCGGTACTGGCCGATTATGCGGCGCGACATGGGGCTGATTCAAAACAATGGCTTTTTTTAACAGGCGACAAGAAGCAGATCTATGATCTTGCACGTCTTTCTTACCTCGTTGATGCATCGGAAGGAAGCGGTGGATCGGAAGATTTTGTTCATACCCAAAACCTGGCCCTGGTTGATCCCGATCTGCACATCAGGGGTTATTACGACGGCACTGATTCCATTGCAGTTAACAAGCTGATGAAAGACATTGACATCCTGCTGGAAGAATTTAAAAAATAATTCAGCTGGCTATTTGTTTTTACCCGCGGTTTTACCGGCATCAAGGGTCATTTTAACCGTTTCGGATTTCATTGGAATAATCTCAGACTCGATAAAAGTATCTTTCCAAACCAGGTTCATGGTTGCAAACTGCATATCCACCACTTTTGCCGGGATCTGATAATAGACGTTGAATTTGTCTTCTTCGCCTGATGCCAGCATCACCGTCTTATCTTTTGAATTGACCATGGCATACTCCTGCCCGCTTGCAATTTTGCAAACCACTTTACCCTGCTGAACAAATCCATAATGTTTGTTATCTCCTGTATAGCTCACTTTAAAGCGCACTGATGTCTGCTGAGTTTTCTGTTCTACGTTGGTCATCAACACCTTAAATGGGCCGGTTTTAAAATCATTGGAGGAAGCAGGAAGCTGAAAATCAGGCGCTGGGTATACTTTTCCTTCAGCGGGAATACGGTAGAAGCCTTTGAAATTGATGGTGAATGACTCCACATGAAAGCGGTTGTCGCCGCTGGCCGTAATAACGCGTGAGTTGGAGCCCCTGGGTTCAATCAGCTCGTTTTTACCATTCACCAGGGCATTTCCTCCTTTGGGATGCACCGTTCCGAAATCAAAAACAAACTCTGTTTCATCAGGCTTATACAAAATATAATCATTGGTCTTGTTCGTGATCCTGATCTTCATCTTGCTGAATTCCATCTGTGCATTGGGATCAATAATTTCAATGATCAGTTCGTCAGTTTCCACCTTGGTTTCGGTGTAAATGTTCTGATGTTTAGGATCAGCTTTTGCCTCTTTTTGCGCCAGCATGGTTTCCGATGAAAACAGGAATATAACCATGGTGCAAAGGATGATATTTGATTTTTTCATTGCTGTATTTTGTTTTTTGATGATCGCAAATATATCAGAAAATAAATTGCAAGACTGACGAAGCAGATGAAGATTTAAATGCTTTTTCAACAGTTCCGCCAATGATATAACCGGGAGGGTTGAAATATTTTACCGTTTGGGGGATTATTGTTAATTTTGAAACACTTTCCAACACCGCATTGTGCGGCCTGTTATTATACTTTTAAATAATCTTATTGATGAAAAAATTACTTTGTTCCTGTCTTACCGCTTTGATTTTCATGTCTGCGTCCGTAGCGCAGAAAAACCTAAGCCTTTTGGGTAACCTCAAATTTCCCGGAAACACCCTTGCCGGAGTCTGGCATTATGTGGATGGAAATACCGAATATGCATTGGTTGGTACAAGCGTGGGCATGTCAATTGTAGACGTTACCAATCCCGCTTCACCACAGTTACTTTTCAACATTCCCGGAGCTCCCAGCCTCTGGAGAGAGGTTAAAACGTATGGACACTTTGCCTATGTCTCCACTGAAGGCGGTGGTGGAATTACCATTGTGGATATGGACAGCCTTCCGCTGGCTGTAAATTATAAAACGTATACGGGTGACGGCGCCATTGCCGGTGTGCTCAGCCGGGCGCATACTGTGCAGGTTGAGGGGAACTACCTGTACATTAACGGTTCACAGGACCTGCCTCCCGGAGGTGTTGTGATCTGTGACCTTGCCGATCCATGGAACCCGGTTTACATAGCAAATGAGAACCTGCATTACGTACATGACTGCTTTGTAAGAAATGATACACTCTGGACCAGTGAGATCTGGGACGGACAATTCTCCGCGTTTGACATCACCAACAAATCAAACCCCGTGTGGCTTGCTTCACAGCCCACACCCGCCTCATTTAATCACAACGGAGCGCTTTCGGATAACGGCCAGTATTTCTTCACTACCGATGAGCTGTCGTTTGCACCCGTGGGTGTATTTGACGTATCGGATTTGTCCAACATCAAGCAGGTGGATCTTTATTATACCAACCTGAATCCCACCGCTGAAGTTCACAACGTCAGGGTATTAAATGATTTTCTGATTAATCCCTCTTATGGCAACACATCTTACGGAAGCCAGCTGACAATCTGCGATGCTGCACGTCCCTTTAATATCATTGAAACTGCAAACTTTCCGCTTGGCGCTCCAACATCAGGACTGAGCATCAGCTGGGATGCCTCCCCCTACCTTCCTTCAGGAAACATTATTGTTACCGACGTTGACAGCGGATTATTCATCCTGGCACCCACCTATGTACGGGCCTGCTACCTGGAGGGTGTAGTTACCGACAGCATCACCGGAGCACTGCTCAACAATGTACTGGTGGAGATCCTGGCAACTCCTGTTATTGACAGCACCATTCTTACCGGAGAATACAAAACAGGACTTGCTGATGCAGGCGTATACGATGTACGGTTTACCAAAAGCGGATATAACACCAAAACAATTACCGGTGTCACACTCGTTAACGGCGTGCTTACCCAGCTGGATATTCAGCTCTGGGATGGAGTAGTAGGTATCAGCACACCACAAGCCGGAAGCGAACAGATCTTCGTCAGCCCGAATCCTTTCACAGATAAAACCACCTTAACCATTCCTGCAACCCTGCTCAACGGTCAGGGCTTTACTGTCGCCATTACGGATGTGACCGGCAGGGTAATTAAGGAAACCGGAATTATGGAAGGTAATTCTTACACCATTACCCGCACAGCGATGGATGCAGGAATTTATTTTTACAAAGTGATCAGCAACAATCAGGTTGTTGGTGAGGGTAAGCTGGTGATTCAATAAAGTTATTATTGCTGTTGTGCAATTACCCCAGTGGATTAGCCCGTGACTGATAGTCCGAGGGTTTTAAAACCCCGGACTATGGGGTCCAGAGATTTTTCTTCGAGAGCTTCACTTTGCCTTTGAAAAAGAGCTTCGTGCTTTTTTCGAAAGACTTCGTATAGTCTGAAACGTAAAAAAAATGGCGGCCTTTTTTCCCGCTGTTCAGCAGCTTTCGGTCCGTAAGCACCGCTTTCACGTAACGGCCAACGATATCTGCCGAATCGATTATGTTAATCTTCTTTTTGTAATACTTTTCAATTTCCGGCCTTATCAGCGGATAATGCGTACAGGCCAGGATGAGGGAATCAATTTTTTTAATCCTTGGACGTGACAGATACGAATGAATGATGGTGCTGCTGATGCGGTTATTAAAAAATCCTTCTTCGATCATGGGCGCCAGCAGTGGTGTTGCCAGGGATGACACTTCCAGCTTCCGGTTTTCCTTCAGGATTTTCTGTGCGTATACATCTGATTTAATGGTCGCTTTGGTACCTATGACGCCAATGCGGTAGTTCTTACCTGAAGTAACGGCTTTGACCACGGGATCAATCACATTGACAACAATGGCATTTTTACCTGCATGTTTTTTCACGGCCTCATAAGCAATGGAAGATGCCGTATTGCAGGCAATCACGATCATCTTCACATTTTTTTCCATTAAAAAATCGGAGATCCTGATGCCATAACTCCTGATCGCTTCAGGTGATTTATCGCCGTAAGGGAGGTGTGCCGTATCGCCAAAATAAATAAGGGATTCGCCCGGGAGGTGGCGCTGAATGGCATTGGCCACCGTGAGTCCACCGATGCCTGAATCAAATACGCCGATCGGTCTTTGTGCGGCAACAGACTTTTTGCTCATCATATGGAAGAAGATTGCAAAGAAACAAAAAAGCCACCTGTTGAAGTGGCTTCCTTAAAAAATTATGTACCTGTTATTTCAATCCAAGCTTTTGCTTGATCATGGGCATGAGATCGTCAGATTCCTGTGCATACAATACCGCACCAACACTTGTATCAAATACATAAGCGTATCCTTTATCCTTTGAAATATCATGTATGGCATCCTGCGCTTTTTTGATGATGGGGGAATAAAGCTCTTCCTTCTTTTTTTCGATGGAGCTTTGTGCTGATTCCTGGAAGTCCTGGATACGTTGTCCCAGATCTGTTAACTCCTGTTCGCGGGTTGCCTTAACGGGGTCAGACATGGAGCCGGCTTTCTCCTTATAATCTGCAAGCTTCGACTGGTATTCAGCGGTCATTGTTTTAAGCTGTGCTTCCAGTGATTTTCCAAACCTTTCCAGCGTTGAATCTGCCAGTTTGGTTTCCGGCATAATGGTGAGGAGCTGGGTTGAATTGATGTGTCCGAATTTTAATCCGGTCTGTGCAAATAACGAAGAGAAGGAAAACAACAATAGTGCAATCAGGGTTAATCTTTTGTTCATGTCTTTAAAGGTATTGGATTTTATTTGGTTAAAAATTAGCATTATTTTTTATCATCCGTAGCGTCCCTGTCAGAGCCGGTGCTTCCGGAATTTTTCGGCGGCACGCCTCCCTGTACGGGGGTTTTGGTTTCGTTTGTCTTGGTGCCGGATTTATATCCCAGGCTGGTCAGTATCTCATCGCTCTTATCATACTTCGGATTTGCATAAAGCATGATCAGGTCGCTTGATTTATCAAAAATCACAGCATAGCTCTGATCCGTAGCCATTTTTTTCACTGCATTGTAAATCTTATCCTGGATTGGTTTGATCAGCTCCTGCTTTTTCTTAAAAAGCTCGCCTTCATATCCGAATTTCTGCTTCTGAAATTCCTTTACTTCTTTTTCCTTGGCAGTGATCTCGGCTTCCCTTTTTTTCTTCATGTCATCGGTCAGGAGGATCTGCTCGGCCTGGTAATCCTTATAAAGCTTATCAATATTGGCATATTTGGCTTCAATTTCTTTCTGCCAGTTCACTGATAGCTGATCAAGCTGCTGCAAAGCTGCTTTGTACTCTGAAATATTGTCAAGAATATACTGGGTATCAACGTATGCGTATTTCTGTGCAACTGATACTGTGGAGGCTATTGTAGCCAGCATGACAAAAGCGGCTAAAATTACTCTTTTCATTTTTTAACGATTTTTAATGGGACGACAAAATTAACAATTTATTGATACTTAAACGGTTTTTTTCAGATTGATTGTCTAGAATTGCTGTCCGATTGAAAAATGGAAGTGTCCTTTGCTGGGATAGATTGTACCGGGCTCAGGATCAAAGCCCCAGCCATAATCAAGTCCCAATAATCCAAACATGGGAAGAAAAACCCGGACCCCTCCGCCGCAGGAACGTTTCATATCGTATGGGTTGAATTCCTTAAACCGCAGCCAGGCATTTCCGGCTTCGGCAAAAGTGAGGATATAAATGGTAGCCTGTGGATTGGTGGAGATGGGATATCGCAGCTCAAATACAAATTTATCATACACCGAACCGCCGACGTTAGGACTAATGGAGTTGTTATTATAACCCCGTAACGCAATTATGTCGCGTCCGTCGAGTGTATATCCTGAAAGGCCGTCACCGCCCAGGTAGAACCGCTCAAACGGTGATTGTCCGATATCAGGATTATAGAATCCCAGGAATCCGAAATAGATCCTGGTGTTGAGCACGAGCTTGAACTTTTTGTCGAACTGGGTAAACCACGACTGCGTAATCATCCATTTGTGGTATTCAATGAAGCGGTATTTTTCCTGCGGATCAACATATTTGTAATTCTGCTGTGTGATGTATGAAAAAGGCGGAGTCAGCTGCAATGAAATCGACAATTGAGATCCTTTGGTGGTCCAGATGGGTGCATCAATTGAATTCCTGCCCAGTGTTTCGGTCAGGCTGAGGTTATTTGAATAGCCATTATTGAAGCCCTGGAAAGTCTCCGTGCTGTAATTATTCAGCCTGTAGTATTCATACCGGAGCTCATGATAGAGGGTAAAATAGTCGTCGGGCCATTTCAGACGCTTGCCCAGCCCGATCGATCCACCTGTAATGCCGATAGACGTCCTTGTCGGATCGTTCCGTTTTTTTCCATTGCTCTGGTTTGAATGAAATACGGAAAGGCTTAATGAATTGGGTTTTTTACCGCCCAGCCATGGCTCGGTGAAGGAAGCATTATATGACGTATAGTAGATACCGTTAGTCTGCACACGCACACTCAGCTTCTGGCCATCACCCGAAGGTAACGGCGTCCAGGAGCTTCTCTTGGTGATGTTCCTTGCCGAGAAATTGTTGAACGACACACCCAGCGTTCCCACAATCTGGCCGGCACCGTAACCGCCGGAAAGCTCAAGCTGATCAGAAGGTTTTTCCTCCACCACATATTCTATGTCAACCGTGCCGTCGACCGGGTTCGGCTTGGGATTTACGCCAAGCTTCTCCGGATCAAAATATCCCAGCTGGGCAAGCTCCCGTTGCGACCTGATTACATCCGAACGGTTGAA